>ERZ807291.2464-NODE-2464-length-27925-cov-9.266380_pt1 | contig 27925 bp, 29 predicted proteins | sample MGYA00521257_ERZ807291 | MGnify/ENA primary metagenome ERZ807291 (study PRJEB31413, sample SAMN03169783) | marine metagenome | biome: Marine; feature: Water; material: Subsurface seawater | place: North Sea | collected 2011-04-28 | depth 1 m m ...
TTAAATTACATATTGAAAACAATTTAAGTTCTGACTATAAACCTAATAGTAAAACCTGGTTAATTAAATATAATATAGATTAAATAATGTTCATTTTAAATCTTCAACGGTATAAAAGTTTAGAAAAAGAAAATAAATTATAATAATATAAAATGAGTTATTTTTCAAATCCAAATTTTATGTATTTACAAGATAAAGGAAATTATTCCAATAAAGAAATTGATAAATTCATAATTAAAGCATTCCAAACAGGAAAAAAAAAAGTTATAAATGGTAATAAAAAATATGTTGTAGATAAAGAAATTGATAGAATTAGAAAATATATTAAGTTTAGAGAACCTAATCAAAAAAAAATTAAAAAATCACAAAAAAACACCATTAAATTCTATAAAAATTTTTTCCCAATTGTTTTAATAAAAAAAAAGAAGAAAACACAAAAAACCGTTTTATTAAAAAAGTTGGCCAAAAAAAAAAACATTTTTAAGAAGAAAACACAAAAAACCTTTTTAAGAAAAAGGTTGGTCAAAAAATCATAGATTTTCCCAAAAAAAAAACATTTTAAAAAGTTTATCTATAATCCTTTTTGAAAGATTCCTTTTGTATACCATAATATTTAGAAGGCTCGTCCAATTCAAAGAAAATCATATCGTCTTCCATTAAGAATTGTTTTCCACCCCAGATTGGTGTTATAGCAATATTATTTTTATTATTTTTTAATCCCTTATGTTTCTTTAAAAATTGTTTGGATAATTTAAAGCCTTTTCTGGTCAACTTCTTATTACTTAAATTACCGATATCATAAGTATTAAGGATTTTTTCTAATGTGAGTCCATATTTCTCATTTTGTTTACCGCATAACACATAATCTCCTCTTCCCATTTTAACTGTTGTTTCTATTTTACCTTTTAAATTGGTAACAACTTTTGTAGGTTTAAGTAATATAGTGTATGTTAAAGGTTTCAGCTCGTTATAATTTTTAACAGCCATATATTTATATTTGTTGACTTTTCGTGTATACGTCTTTAAAGATTTAGAATTTTTCATAGATTTAATTATATTATTCATTTATATATATATACTATATATTTTAAAAAACAAAAATGGGTTGATGATCGAATCCAGTAGCATCGGTAAATATCATTACTGAATTTTTATATATTTTACTATAAACATGTGTAACGCATTTTTGAAATAAAGATTCATATTTCTGCCCAGTATTTAATGGTTTAACAAAAATACCCGATTTATTAATTAATTCAACCGCATCTGTTGGAACCTTTTTAGATTTAATATTTAATAATTGTAATATTTTTAATTCTTCTTTAGTGTAAGATTGTGAATTTAATGAATTTAAATCACCAAGTAATGTTACATTTTTTAATTTTTTAATAAATTTTATTAATTCTTTTGATTGTTTAATTCTACATTTATCTAAACTGTTATCCAAATGAGTTGAACATATAAACTCATTATTAATTTTAACAGCTACTGCTGAACGTGATTCAGGTTTTTCAAATGCAATTTTTCCATAACTGCCCATTTGTAATACATAGGCATCTAATGGTTTTTCTTTTGTTATAATACAATTTCCCCAATTTTCACCCCAAGGACATTCATAAGGATTAGAAAAAACTATATATTTATAACCTCTTTTTAATAAAAAGGAAGACCATTTATCTTTAACACTTTTTATTCCATTATAATCTCTTAATTTTTTATCACTAAATTTATCTGCAGCTTTATACGGTTGTAAAATTGTATCGTCATTTATATTATTTATATCTACTATAACTGCTTTATGTGTTCCAAAAGATTTTTTATTGTTATTTATTGATATTGGTAATAAGGCTTCAGATAAACAAATAATATTTGGGTTATATGATTTTATTATTGAGTATAGTTTTGAACGCCCTTTATCTTCTAATATGTTATGTGATTTAAAATTCATATATAAAATTAAATTTTTAGAATTCTTACTTTGAGTTTTTATAATATTATGTGTTAACATTCTGTATTTGCGACCATCATGTGAGTTAAATAATTTTCTACATAATCTTAAATATTCTTTATGTGTTAATAATTTATTTGATTTAAGTATAGATTTTTTAATAGGGTCCATAAAAACTAAAGGTTTTATTAAATTATTCATTTTTTTATGTGATAACTTATTTTTAGTTCTAACTTTTTTTTTGGTTTTTAATACTTTATCCATATATTTATATAGTATATTTATTATAACATGAATAAAAGAATTATTTATTATTACCAAACATTCGTTGGACTAAAAGATATTTTAACTCCTGATACAAAAGTAACGCATCTTCATTTATCATCTATTCATTTTGGATTAGATAATAATAATAATCCATATATACATTTAAATAATAATCTACCCAATTCTAAACTATTTGATAGTGTTTGGTCTGAACTTGAAAAAGCAAAGCAACACGGAATTAAAGTTATATTAATGGTTGGTGGTGCTGGTGGTGCATTTCAAGACCTATTTTCAAATTATAATAGTTACTATCCGTTATTAAAAGAACTTATATTAGATAAACGGAATATAATAGATGGAATTGATTTAGATATTGAAGAAATAGTTTCACTTAATAATGTTGAAAATTTAATTAAAACACTTAAAGCCGATTTTGGAGAATCATTTATAATTACGATGGCACCAGTTCAAATCTCAATTGAATCTGATCAACCAGGCATGGGTGGTTTTGTTTACAAAGATTTATATAATTCTTTAGGAAGCCAAATAGATTATTTCAATGTCCAATGCTATTTTGATTACAGTGTTGATGCCTATAATCAAATGATTAAAAATGGATATCCAGAAGATAAACTTGTTATGGGAAGCATATCGAGCCAAGATTTAACTCAAAATATAAATACAATTAAAAAAATAGTTGAAATGTACCCTAAAATAGGTGGTGTTTTCAATTGGGAATACTATGATTCCCCAACCTTAAATTCTAGATACGATGGAAATCATGGAACATGGTCTAAACTGATGGCTGAGGCTTTAGATGAAACTTAATTTTAAACCCTAAACCTAAACTCAATATTAAATATAAAATTTGTATTCTCTAATTTTAGCTGATTTATAACCCATACATTTTACGCAATAATAGTTGTTTTCAAAGTAATACATTAATTTATACCCATCTTTAAAACAAGTAGCACATGTCATGCATGGTGGTAACTTCAAAATCTTAGATTGTATATTATCTTTTAATGAATCGCGCATTATAAGTATTAATATATAATATTATCTATTATTTAACATAACTAATTCACACTCATTTTTAATATGTTCAATTAAGTCTTTATCCGATTTTTCAAATATTTTCTTAAATTTAATGAAATTAACTAAATCATTTGGATCAAAATTAGTTAAATTATCATCGTAATAGGTTTCCATTATAAAGTATTTGCCATCTATAAGGTCACTAATAACTTCATCTTTCGTTTTGTAAACCCATTTATTGTGTCTAAATATTTGGATTTTATTATCTCGTTTGTTTGGCAGTATTATATTTTTATTTTCAGGTTTATTATCATTAAAATGAATAGCTTCAACCATTTTAGGTATCATGCCATAAGGTATCTTTAGCATTGATTTCTTTATTTTGTCGGTTATATGACTCAAATCTTCATTGCCATAACTATTAAGCTGAATATTATTTGTAATAGTTGTATTTCCAGCCTTGTCAATTAATTTATCAATCTGCTTTTGCATAACTTTAATCAATTTATTTTTTTCATTAATTATTTTTTTACTGCTACCATTTTCCTTACAATAATGTAATTCATGTCGGCGTTTGTGAGCATGTGTAGAAAACAATTCAGAGCAAAATTCACAGCTAAATTTGTGCTCATTTGTGGTCATTTTGTGGTCATTTGTGGTCATTTTGTGGTCATTTGTGGTCATTACCATAAGTTGTAAGGATTTATGATTAATAGTTAAATGTTTCTTTGTATTAAGGTGTCTTTTATAGTCACCTTTTAATTTAGAGGAAAATTTACAACATTCGCATTTATACAATACCATTATATATAATAATAATAATATAAATTAATTTTCTTAAATATGTTTTTATGTTTTTTTAATGTTTTTTTTAATGTTTTTTTATGTTTTTTAATGTTTTTTTAATGTTTTTTTATAATAAGACATTTATATAAGAAACTAAGGTAACAAAATAAATAGTAAAATCAGTAAAATATAAGGAAATAATCTAAAAACTTAAATTTTAACTTTTTTTAGAGAGAGAGAGAGCGAGTTGAAAAAAGTTTATGAAAAAAAAAACTTTTTAAGAAAGCTTTTTATTTCTTTGGTCCAAGGTTTCTTTTTAAGAAAGCTTTTTGGGATTAAAAGAAACTCCACAGCCACAGCTTGTAGCCATATTCTTATCGGGAATAAAAACAAATTTGCTTTCAAATATATTTTTACTATAATCTTCTTTAACATAATCAATGGTTGTGCCTAATAAATACATTTCAGCTAATGGATCAACGGCAAATCTTATATCTTCATGTTCTAATATATTTGGTTTAATTAATTCATTAAATTCATTTTTATCTATTGTAGATAAATCATAGTTGAAGCCATTGCAGCCACCGCTACTGGCCGAAAATAAAAACGCATATGTCCCATTAGATCCTTGGGCTCCTTGAGCTCCTTGAGCCCTTATTATTTGACTAAGTTTAGACCACGCCGATTTTGTGATATTAATTATTGATGTCATTAATATTATATATTAATTTTAATTAAAATACTTAACATTTTAAGTATATATTAGTTAAATGATTATATATAATGCGTCTGGACCACGATGTACTACCTTAGAAGAATTAAAAGAAATTGATAATTCGGATAGTTGCTATATATTAACTAAAAGTGCCACATTAGAGCCCAGAGAAGGTAATCCTAAACCAAGATTCTATGATAATAAATTTGGTTCGGTGAATTCAATGGGGCTACCAAATAAAGGTATTGACTACTATATTAATATAGCGAATGAATTTAAAAAGCCATATATTATTTCGATGTCTGGTTTAAATTTAGATGAAAATATGATTATGATTGATAAAAATATGAATTAAATAATTTAATTAAAAGTAAAGATTACATCACCTATGATGATTTTAGAGGTAAGTTAAAGGTATTATAAACTATTATAGCTATTTATATAATCATTATCAGTGATTTTATTACAACAAAACAAATCTTCTAACTTATATTTAAATTGAATACAAATAGTATCTAATGCTGTTTCACAACACAATTTATAGGTTAAAAAAGCTAAAAACATTAATAGAATAGTAAGAATAACTTTTGCGTTTGCATTAGTATTATATTTAACCGGTTCTATTGCGCACGTTTTAAATTCACTACTATTTTTTTTATTTAATGATTGTTTAGATTCTAAGCATATATTTAAATTAGTTATATCACAATTATCATAAGATATGAACTCAACAATAGTAGGGACACTATTAGTACATTGTGTAGTATTATAGAAGTAACTAATATGTTTATATTGGGGTACAACAGATTTACTTTCTGTGTGACCCGTTATTCCAAGTAAAAATAATGTTAATAAAAGTTTCATTTATATTAAATTAATTGTCTATTCTTTAGATTATTTTATTTTATTAAAATATATGCCAAAGAAAACTAAAAAAGGTAAAGGTATTCTCAATAAATTGAGAGGTCGGAGACCAAGTGTAAGTGCAAGTGCAAGAGCAAGTGCAAGAGGAAGTGCAAGAGGAAGTGCAAGAGCAAGTGCAAGAACAACGAAACCAAGAGCAATTCCTCGTAAATCTAAAAAAACCACAAATTATACCGAATTTGTGTCTCGTATTTTAGATCCAAAAAAAAATTGTAATTTATTTTTAGTTAAATATAAAGCAACTGGAGGAGGAGGTTCTAAATCAGGAGCTTCTGGAATAGTTAATAATTATGAATTGTATGAAAATAAAACAAAAATAACTGATATACATCAAGAAAAACGAAAACATTTAGAAAAAATATATTCGGAAGAAGGTAATATTCTTTGTAAAGGAATTGGAAAAGACTTTATTAATCAAGCGTATCTTGAAAGTGATATTTCTATATTACAGTTTTCAAGAACACGCACTACAAAACGAATTACAAAACGTGTTACAAAACAAGTTCCAGAATTCAGTAAACGTCCTTTTTCATTATGTGGAATTATATGTTTAAAAAATTTAGTTGATACTGCGGAACACGCAAATATTTATTTAGATTTAATATGTTCACGTCCAGGATTTGGAAGCAATTTATTAAAAATAGCCGAAAATTGTGCAAAAACAATTGGTAAAACTCGTTTATTTTTAAAATCAGTTGACAGTCCGTTACCTTTTTATGTATATAAAGATTATACATTTATAACCGGTCAAGATATAGTTGATTTAAGTAAAGAACCGTCATTTAGTCGTTTTTTTGCTGATCCGAAAAATATACTTAAAAACAAAGGCCGAAGCATGTACGAATTTGGTATTACAATAAAATATTCTAACAGAATATCATCTAAACGTAAATTAAGTAATATAAATATTCTTAATGGTGTAAAGGGTGATATAGATGATGGTATTGCAATGTACAAAGATTTAGTTTAATTATTATATAGTACTAATTTATATGAAATTAAAAAATACTATAAAGTATCAGGGAGTTAAAAAGACATCAGTAAAAAAATCAAGTAAAAAGGTGAATTCTATAGTGAAACCAACAAAAATTCCCGATAATAATTATAAATCCTTTTTTAATAATAATCAAAAAATTACAAATTTTCTAATTAATCTTAAGTTATTATTAGAAAAAAAAGATGGATTAAATTCAAATACAAAAAAAGGTATAAATTGTAGTATATACTTAATAAAAATAAAAACAAGTAGTAATAAATATATTCATTTTATTTATGATTCACAAAAACAAACATATTATAGTCAAACAGAATCAAAAGCTGATTTGCCAAAATTAAAAGATCAAATACGATGGGGTTATGGAAGTAAAAAAATATGCAAAGGAATTACTAATAAATTTGTAAATAAACAATATTATAAAGCAGAACTTTCAATATTGGTTTACAGTAAAAATAATAATGATTATTCATTATGTGGACTACTTTTATTAAATAATTTAAAACAAAATGGGTTGTATTTAAATCTTATTTGTTCATTACAAAAATTAGGCAGTTATTTATTAGGATTAACCGAAAAAATAGCTAAATACTTAAATAAAACACATATATATTTAAAATCTTTAGAAGCGCCAATGCCTATTTATATTCATAAAGGATATGAATTTATAGATGGAAACGTGTCTATTACAATAAGTGAAGGAACAAAATTTAGAAATAATCCAAAAAGTGCTGTTCTAAAAAAATCTAAATATTATATTAATCAATGGGGTGATTTACATTTTAAAACTATAAAAAAATCTTTTTCAAAAGTTATAAGAAAAAGTAAAAGAGCTAATAAAATAAATAAAAAAACCCATATTTTATTTAATATTAATGGTAATATGGATGATGGATTTTTAATGTACAAAAAACTTTAAGATAAATTTTTATTTTTTAAAGTTTTTTTTTATTTGTATATTATATATGAAGAAGAGTTCAGTTAAGCCAGATTATGGAAAAATCGCATTAATTGTAATTATTGTAGTTATTGTTATAGCTATTATAGCAGGATTAGTTTATTATTTTACTAGAGACGAAGAATCAGATCCATTACCTGTACCAGCTCCAGCACCATATCCATTTAACGCTAAACCTCCAGCTAAAAAACCTCCAGCTAAAAAACCATATGTGTTTATGCCACCTCTTTTTAGAAGACGACCACAACCTAAAATAATCCAGCCAAAAGTAAATGTTAAGGTTTCAACAAATAAAAAGAAAAATAATTCAAATAGAGCAACTAATTTAGGATTAGGATTTATGCTTGGAGCATCGCATGAAAAAATGAAAGAACAACAGACCGAAATAGAGGATTTAAAATGTAAGCAATTGCACGGTTCAAAATCTCGATATAATCCATATACTAAATTATGTGAAACTGGTGTAGATAACGCAGTATCAGGAAATGGTGTACCAACTGATGTCGATAATAGTTTACCAACTGAACCAGCAAGTAATATTTCAGGAAACTTCGTCCCAAACACATCTAATACACCAACTAAAGCATCAGTACCTAATTTAAGAAATATTAATACAAGAGTAAATAATTTAAGTAATGTTGTTGGTACTAAATATCCAGTAATTGGATCTCAAAATAATGCACGGAAAGTTGTAGAGGAACAAACACAAAATACATATAATAATAGTAAAGGTTCGTTTGTATTTGATACAGAACAAGGTAATTTCCAAGTAAATAATACACATAAAGACCTCATTGATATAATAAGCAATAATAATAATATTAATATTAATAATGGTTATGTCAATACTGGTCATGTCAATAATGGTTATGTCAATACTGGTAATAATATTACTGTATTACCGCCAGGTATAACTTCATTTGAAGGTAGTACAGATGGTAATTTAAGCTATGCAGGAATGGACAATTCAAGTGTTAATGGTGGAATGCAAAATAACTTAGCAGTTAATGGTTAAGGTAATTAATTTCATGGATTTACACTAGATTTACATGTTTTGAAATCCTTTTTTGAAAATTCAGGTGATACAAATTTAACTTGGTCTTCAGGTATATTTAGTCGGTCTCCCCAATTTTCATATAAAAATTCTTTTAATTTTACACCCGAGTTTTCTACACTATAGTTTTTAATAAAATAATCACGTGGTTTATATTGATTATTTTTTATTCCTTTTAATAATTTATCGACTGCTTCTGATACATCTTTTTCATCATTAAAAAATTCACCTGTTTCTTCACCGACATATTTCCATCCCCCAAGAATATTACGATTTACTAAACAACTTAAATTATGTGCCAGAGCTTCACTTAGAACTCTTGGCGAAGCATCTTTTTCATTTGGAATAAATATAAATTTAGCTTTATTATACATTTTTTGAAAATCATAATAATTTAACATGTTTGTCGTTTCCATATAATTACAACCATTTGGTAATTCACAACCTTTTCTTCCAATAAGTAAACCCTTTAATTTATATTTATTACAGAAAATATCAAGGCATTTTTTAGCAAGTGTCCAATTTTTATTATAAGTCGCCCAATCATCACATGCCTCTTTTTTTTCATCTACTTTTAAACAAATATAAATAAAATCATAAATTTTTTCTTGTGATTCATCTGGTTTAGCAACATTACAATCAATCCAATCGGATTCGCTTGCAAATAATAATGGTGTGTCAGGAGGAAAGTAATTTTCAGGGTCTCTAAAACAATGCATCCATCCTTCACACATTTCTTTATATTTAAATTTGTCAAAATTATCTCCAAAATCTTCATTTGGATTCGTTGGATGATTTGGAAATTCTAAATAACTTGTTACACCTAAGAAAATACATTTATCTTTATTATCGTTATATGTTTTTAATTCATGTTCGCCTTGAAATGGTTTAGATAATAAAATAACATTTAGTTTATTGCCATTGTTATCAAATAAATTTACATATGGACGTTTAACTGTAGGTACTTCATATTTTGTTTCATTAACTAAATCTGTAAAGTTTTCTTTATTACACATTGAAATTAATAATATGATTGCTATTGCAATCATAAATAATAATACAAACATTTTTATATTCATTATAATTATAAAATATTTAAAAAACTTTTAAAAGTTTATTTTAAGAAATTTAATATAAAATATATAGATAGAATCTAAAAAATATGAAACCTAAAAAAAATAAACAATTAGACTATATTAAAGATGACTTGACTGAATTTGAGAAAACTGAAATATTAGACTATAAATATATTTATTATGTAGGAGAAATTAATGTTAAAATTAATAAACATATAATATATAAAAATTATTTAGATAATAAAAATATTTTTAGTAATAATAATAGATTTGTAATTAGAATTAATGATCATATAAGTTATAGATATAAAATATTAGAATCTTTGGGAAAAGGTGCTTACGGTGATGTTATAAAGGTAAAAGACTACAAATATACTAAAATTAGAGCTATTAAATTATTTAATAATATATCACATTATACTAAAGAACAAAATAATAAACTTTTTTTAAGAGAATTAGAAATACTTGAACTTTTATATGGGCGTTTTAATAAGGAGAAAAATGATGAATTATTTACCTTATTTTACAATGATAATGAATTTAGGAATTTTAATTTTATAACGTTTAAATTGTATTATGGAAATTTATATCAATACTTTCGTAAAATAAATGAGTCGTCAATAAATGAGAAACTAGTTATCATAAAAGATGTTTTGAATGCTTTATTATTTTTAACATCTGAAACTCCGAAAATAATTCATGCTGATATAAAACCTGAAAATATTTTATTTAAATCCAAAGATTCATTTCATATTGTATTAGGAGATTTTGGTTTATCTAAAATTCTCAAAAATGATTATAAAAATTATAAAAATCTTATCCAAACACGGTGGTACCGAAGTCCTGAAATTATATATAAAATACCATTTAACGAAAAAATAGATATGTGGAGTCTTGGATGTATAATTTATGAATTAATGGCTAGTAGACCACTATTTAAATCTTATAGTGATAAAGACCTACTTGTATATATTCATTATATAATAGGAATACCAACACGCGAATTTATAAATTCACACGAAAATATAACATTATTTTATACAGATAAATATAAGCCTATAAATATAATAAATGAAAAAGAAAAATTATTAATACCTGGATATGGGTGCAATTTATTAGATCGATATTTTGAATTTAGCGAATCAAATGAAGATGAAGAATCAACTGAAAATAAAAATGAAGGCCAAATTAACTATAACTTAACTCGACTTATATATAAATGCTTAGATTATGATGAAAAAACACGGATTTCAGCTAAAGAAGCATTAGAAATTGTTAATGATTTATAGGATTTATTTACAACAGTTATAAATAAATCCTATAACTATTAATATTATACTTACCATTAACGCTATAATATAGTAAATATAAAAGTCCCATAAGTTTTTATTATCATTCTTGTAATAAACTTCGCATTCGCTATCTAATTTATTTATTAAATAAATATTATAAATCATACTACCAATGATACATAGAGACGGAATTATTAATGAACTTTTTTTAACACATGATAAAGAATACATTAACGTATTTATAATAAATATTCCCATACTTATAATACCAACTATAATTCCATAATTTATATTACCACAATCATAATCTTTAAAATTATTAAATACTTGAACCCCGCCACCAACTAAAGTACCTGTACTAATTAATCCAGTTAAAATTAAAATTCCTCCCAATAAAGTAATATTAGAACAAATACCCATTATTTTTTATTAATTTTAATTATGACTCGTTTTATATGTTTAAATACTTTAGTTAATATAATATATGTCTGATATTTCTATTAAATCACAAGTTAGTGACAGCTTATTTTTGAGTGTTTATCAATATCCAAATTGGTTTAACAAAAAAAAGTATATATTTTATAATAGAATTCTTGAACGGCTTATAAGATTAAGTTCTATACACACAAAGGCATCACTATATTATGAAAAAATGAATTTTAATATATTTGGACCATCTATTACTATTACAGCACTCTCTGGTATAGCATCATTTTTATCTACATCACAATATGTTTCGGAAGGAGTTCAAAACGGTTTTGGAATAGGAGTAGGTATTGTTGCATCAATTTCATCTGTATTACAAGCATTAGCGGGTGCATGTCAGTACAGTGCTAAAAAAGAAGCACATCGAACAGTTGCTGAACAATATAATAATCTTATTATATCAGTTAAGTTTGAAATAGAAATGCCTAATGAAGAAGATTTTACAGATAAATTAGAAGTACAAATATTAGATATTCAAAGTAAATGTAATTATTTTGTTCCCCAATTTATAGTTGATGACTATGATAAACAACATAAAGTAAATAATGAGTTAAATAATGTGTTAAATGGTTCAAATAGCCATACTATATCGAATGATTCCACATTTTCAAATTTACATAATGAAAATGTAGTTATAAATATAGATGATAAAAATTATAACACATTCCATGATACAGGTATATCAGAAAATAGTCTTAATAGTGAAAAAAGTAATACAAGTGTAAATAGTAATAACACAGAAGAATATGTTGATGGAAATACTAAGACAGTTATAAATAGTAGTGAAACAAATACATAACTGTCTTAGTATTAATTACCGTCCAAGACTTAATAACCGAACAAATATATTCCATATATCTAAGAATAGTTTTAGAGATTCGCTTATATAATCTGCCACAACACATTTTGTAGCATTAATCTGTAACCGTTTAGTATCATACAATATAAATATCATAAAAATACCAACTACAAAATATGATATTAATCTAAACCACTTTGACGAGGTTGTATAACCTTTATTAAAAATAAGCATTAACACTTCAAGCACTATGACTCCAATAAGCGATGCCAATAATACTGGACCCCAAGAAAGAGAAATGAGATCAGGTCTTATATATGCTACTGCTGATAATCCAATAAATAATAATATTGTAGTTAGCATTGTTGATGCGATATAACATTTTCTATGTGTGTAAAGACTATACATTGGATAGAAGAGTAATCCCATTAAAATAATAAACATAAGCCATACGATATGTTTTATTACTATTTGTTTAGGCGATATTTTATGCATTGCTACAATTGATATAAGGATTAATATAAATACACCAAAAAATAATAATAGATTTGGTTGGAATAGGACATTCTTATATTCCATGATGAGAACTTGTAACGCAAGGAGAATTAGTGTTAGTATAATGTATAAATATGTATTTAATATATAGCGATTACACACAAATTGTCCATCTGTAATAGCACTATTTGCTATACCAAATATAACACATACAAATATTAATATCCCAACAAAAATCTGTAACAATAATTTATTCATTATAATATTGAAATATTATTAATATAATTTAGTTACATTTTCAAGTGTTTAAAAATAAATTAATTTTCATACTCTTTAATTCTTTCTTGAACGTCTACTTTATTTCTACTTTTATATTTACGTGATAATTTAAATATTTTTGAATACCATTTTTCACATTCTAATTGAAATATATCTTTAAACAACGGAAAGTGATGACAATATATAACTGATATTAGCCACCGTGTAAAATTTACACTATTTTTTTCATTGTCATAATCACTATAATTATAGAGATCTTCGTCAATTTGGACTATAAAGAATATTGCAACGGAATTTAATATAGAATCAATAATAGAATCAGAATTTAGTATAATAAAAAAATTTACTAATGGTATACCTAATGGTAAAATGAAGTTTGAAAAGAAATCAGCCCACCAATTATATTGGATGTGATATTTTTTCATCGTAATTTTCCTTTTTTCATAGTATATCATACTTCGTTCTCCCTTATCTAATGCCATCTCAGGATAATCATCATAAATCCGTATTAAAAACTTGTACAAATAGCGCGAGTAGAAATATGATTTTATAGTATTATAACTATATAGTAAAGATAAAATTGTGGATAATATTGATATTACAATAATAATTGGTTCATCAGTTGTAGCATAATCCTGTGTTACACTATACACAAGAGAACCTAAACACACATATTGAATGATGAGTGTAAATATGCCAATAAAAAAACATTTATACGAAAATGAACTTGAACGTAATGAATAATTCCAAAGATTATTATTTATAGAACGTTCTTCAAAAATATTGAGATATTGATATATAAATACTATAAATCTAAACATATTCATTTCTATAAAAGCCTTATTTTGTTCTTCCTTTTGGATTGATTTATATATTAGCTCATTATCATTTGTATTGGATTGTTGCTTCATATCATTTAAATTAAGTATAAAATGATCATCATCTATTAAAATATTATTATTCCATATGTTTAATTTGTCTGCTATATAATTAAAATTTTTTTTAACTACTAAATAATTATCATAATAATTAGTTGTTAATATTACTTCTTCTTCAGTTTTCTTTACACTTCCACTCAAATCGGTATGAGCCATACATAGAAATTCACTTCTGCTATTATACAATTCTAAAAAATTAAACTTCCATTTGCTGTATAAACTATTTTTTTGGTTGTTAGTATTAAAATAAGTTGAAACTGGTTTGCATAATAAACTAATAAAATTTTCGGCTGGTTCTATTAAATAACAATTTAAAGTCATTATGAATTCTTATAATTTATAATGATTATGTCCTTAAATTACATATAAATACATTTTATTTTCAAAATTCAAATAATTATTGTCAACCAATTTTCCTAATGTTTTATTTATCAACTCATCATCATAATCATATTTTGATTTTATCATTTTTAGTAATTCACCTTCTTCTAACAGATTAATTCTCTTAACTGTCCTCACAATAAATAATTCTAAAAGCTCTTTTTGCGAAAAAACAATTTCATTTTTATTTTTCTGTTTCATTTTTTTATGTGTAATATTAGTTTTAATTACCAATATATCACTCTTAAGATTGAATTTCTTATTTAATTTAAATGTGTTGTCTTCTTCACAACGCTTTATTAATCTATAATGACACAATATTTCAACATCTTTTTTAGAATAGGTATCATTTAATTCTATAATATCTTGTGCATTAAATTCGTACAATATAGTTGCTAAATTTAATGCGCATTCTATTTCATAGTCCTTATTTTTAGTAAAATAATCTAAAGTACATGTTGACAATTGATGATTCCAATCTAATTTTTTGTTTTCATATTTACAATTATAAAATGTAGTAAAATCTGTTTTAAATGTATTAAATGTACTATTAAATTCATGATTTGAAAAATCATCTGTTTTTGGAGAAATATTCCACATACCATCCGTTGTGATAACTAAATTGTTATTTTGTTGATAAATAGTATTAAATTCATTTGACAAATGTTTAGAATTTAACAGGTCTTTTTTTATAATATCTAATTTGTATAACAATCGAGTATTTAGATTATCATTTAAGCTATTAATAATATTTATTTCATGATTTATATATGCTTCATTAAAATTGTAATAGTATAACCTTTTTACTAAATAATTTTTATAGTAAATAAATATACTATCATCATCTTTTTCTACAAAACTGTTAAAATAATTTATAAGCATTTTATGGAAATAATTGATTGGTAACAAGTTTTGTTTATAGATATGGCTTCTAATATATTTATCAATATTTTCTATTGTTGATTTAGGCTGTTTAAAATGGGACTCAAAACACGTGTATACATTTTTAAAAATAGTTGCATTATTATAATCTGTTTGCCAATCTATTTTATCAACTATCATTGTTATAAAATAATAGACATCTAGTATGTCTGGAAAAATTTTAGAACATATAATTAATCCATTTAGCCATTTTGTAAAAGAATCTTTAATATATTGTGTATCTCCACAATACAATATAGTTTTTTTTAAAGATGTATAGAATGATTCATTTATAGTGTAATTTGTTCTAAATGCTTTAAAATCAAATTCATTTAGTAATGTTGAAAAATCTATTTTAATTATAATTTCATATTTATCGAGTATAATAGATTTGAATAAAATAGTATAATCTTTGTTTAAAATATCTAAATTTAATTCATTTAATTTAGTGGTTTGAAAAGTATTAACATCATGAATATTGTCTAAAAAAATATGTTCTTCAGTAATACTTGTCTCAAATTTGATTAACGATTGTTCTAAATAAGTTAATACTGTATTACCAATAGTGTTTCTAAAGGTATTTTGATGGATTAGATTTTTATTCATACAGTAAAATATTGTATCTAACAATTCCGATAAATAATATATATTATCATCATCATCGGTTGATATTTGTTCTTTATTTTTATAATCTAAATAATAGCATAATTTAGTATTTACATATTTAACAAGTTTAAATGTAACATTTTCATACCATTTAGATAATCCAAATTGTACGAAGCAAATATCAGCGTAAGTTGTATCCAATCTAGTTAATTCACCTTTAAAATACTCCATTAAATTATTTATGGTAATAAGCCCTTCATTAAATATATTGAACTCAATTAAAAAGGTTTGTAGAATCTCTTTACTACTTTCTATTTTTTCAAACACATTTATTAAAAATGAATCTAATATATTTCTTACTTTTTTAATTATATCATTATAAAATTCTATTAAGTCTTTACGGCTATCTTTATGTTTATATTTCTGTATTTTTATACTGTAATCATACAGTTCTCCATAGAACTTTAACTGATCTATATCATTATTATAAAGAAGTTTGTTGAATGTAGATTCAAGATGTATGAAGAATTCTGTATTTATTTCCATATTAATATATTCTTTTTTTAAAATAATTTTTTGATATAAGCTTTTTCTTAAAAAGTATTTTAAAAGTTTAAATCAATTTTAAAGAAACTTTTTAAGAAAAAGGTTGACAAAAAATATTGTTTTGGGAAATCTATGATTTATGCTTTTTTAAATTTTTTTAAAGTTAAAAGCTTCTTTTATAATACTTTCTGTATTTACAAAGCTTATACATGCGTCAGTAATAGAAACCCCTTTTTCTAATTTATCTTTTCCCAAATAATCTAATGATTGTCTGCTTCCATGTATGTTTGATTCGAGCATAATTCCAATAATAGAATTATTTCCATCGTTTATTTGCTTCATTACATTTTCAAATACAAACGGTTGATTATAATATGTTTTCTCCGAATTACCATGCGAACAATCTATCATTATTCGTGGAATTAAACTCTTTTTTTCCATTATTTTTTTTACTATAGCAACAGAATTAGCTCTATAATTGGGGCCATTTTTATCCCCTCTCAAAATAGTATGACAATCATAATTTCCCTTTGTTTTTATGATGCACGCATCTCCATCATCATCTATTCCCATAAAACAATGTTTATTCTTGGCACTGATTATAGCATCAGCACATATATCTATGTCACCAGATGTACTATTTTTAAACCCAATTGGCATCGATAATCCTGAGACAAGTTGGCGATGAACTTGACTTTCAGTAGTACGAGCACCAATAGCTCCCCAACTAATTAAATCTGAAATATAATGAGGTGTAATAGTATCCAAGAATTCTGTTCCACACGGCATTCCAATTTTATTTAAGTAAATTAATAACTCTCGGGCATAATATAATCCGGTTTTGATATCATAAGTATTATCTAAATGAGGATCATTAATAAGACCTTTCCAACCCACAGTTGTACGAGGTTTTTCAAAATAAACGCGCATCACAATCAAAAACTTATCTTTCACTATATCAGCCAATTTTTTTAACATTAAACCATATTCTTTTGCTTCTTCTATATTATGAATAGAACATGGTCCTACAATAAATAATTTACGAGGATCTTTATCATATAAAATATTTTTTATATCATTTCGGGTTTTAAACACAAATTCTTCAACATCAGATTCTAATGGTAATTTTATTTTTAGTTGTTTTGGAGTTATTAATTTATCAACACTTGATATATTGATATTAGATATTTTAGACATTATAATAAATAGTTAAAGCAAACTTTAAATAAACTTTTTAGAAAAAGTTTAGATCAAAAATAAACTTTTTAAAAAAGTTTTAACAAAATAAACTTTTTAGAAAAAGTTTAGACAGAAGATAAAAATGCTGGTGATTTGTGTCTATTGTATTGTGTTACATTATGTTCTTCCATTTTTTTATTTATTTCTTCAAGATGATTTAAATAATCATAGTAAATTTTATTTTTCTTCTCACAACAAAACCATCTATAAATTTTGTCGCATGTTGAAAGGTTTTCTTCAAATTCACGGTGTGGTTTAACCCAATGTTTATCAACATAATCTATATTTTTATGAGCAAACGCATTTTTTACATAATGATTTAGCAATTGTCGTTTATAATAAACTCGATCTTTATATTGAAGAATATTTTCATATGATTCTCGTACATTGCACATATAATCATAAATTTCATTTTCATAATTAGAAATAAGATTTTCCCAAAGCTCTAAATTACTTTCATCAATATCAAAATTCTTAATTTTATGCCGTGTCTTTCGTGATTTATTTATAATATATGAAAAGTTCTCAAGTATTTTACCAATAGATTCTTTAGTATCATCCATTTTGAAGAAACGCATTATAGATAAACTAATAGCAATATAGGTTGCAAATAATATTGGGAGCACTGAACCAACAAAATCATGTAGTTCATATAATGCATTTAAGGTTTCAATAAAAGTAATAAGTGCCGAAAAAACAATAACGCTTATTTGAATACAACTGATTTTAAATGAAATTGAATCATATTTTAAAGATAAAATTGCCTTATTCTTAGAAGCTGTGTCTACACTTTTTTTTATTTGAATGCTTCTCTCATCTTGGTCTACTTGATAATCTCTTATTTTTGTTTCAATATCTTTAACAATGATTGATTTTTTATTTATCATTACTTGATTTGTATCTGTATCATCTACTGCTAAAACCATATTAGTTTCTTCTAAAACTCCAGTTTTTACACTTTCAATAGTATTAGCACTTACTTCTCCGATATAAGTATTCACCGTTTTATCATTAGCATTTACTTCGCCGATATAAGTATTCAATGTTTCTTCTCCATTATCTAAATATTCCATAACTAGGAAATATAGAGTAATAATCTTTAAATAAATTGTGTTATTATTATATATGTCAAATGTATATAAAAAAATAAATAAAAAAAGTAGAAAAGGTAAAATTACTAAATTAATGAAACATTATAAGGATCCACGTAATAATATGTTATGGAAAGCAAATCGAAAAAGATCAATTAAATTAACAGATTGGCATAATACTCTTTATTCGCCTGAATTAAATCAACAAACATTAAATAATGTTCCAACCAAAGTTGTATTATCAACACGGAAGACTGTACGTCAGGGCATAGTTAAAACAGATTTTTATGAACATCAATTAACACAAAAAGATAAAAAAATAATTGCCAGTAAATTAGTTCAAAAAGAAGAATCTAAAAATACGTATAAATTACGTAAAATAGAAATTAAGAAACGCATTTTAGATAATATTTTGTTTTCGGATTTAGGTGGTAATACTCATAGTATAGGAGAATATTATAAAGATTATATATCAATTCCAAATAAAATTTCTAATTCTAAAATAAAAGAAATAGTAAAAAAATTATTTCATATAGAAAAATCTACTAACATAGTATTTAATCCACCTAATAATAATTTTAATATAGATTTTAAGTCTGAAAAAAAACAAGCAGGTAAACTATTTAAATTAAGGAATAATAAATTAAAAATAGTAATACTACTGTCCTAATGCTAATTGACCAATAGCACCCAATCCTTCAGCTGCAAGTAATCCTTCCGGAAAATAGTTGGCAAGAGCCGCCTTAATTGCTGTAATTGACGCAGTAGATATTAATTTATTACGAGCTGACTCTGTAGCAGCATCTGTTATAGCTTTTTGTGTTACTGAAATAGCTGTTTTTGTAGCAGCTTCAATAGCTGCATTTATAGCAACTCTTAATGCTTCTTTACTTAATTCTTCTCCTGTTTGTAATGCTATTTGTGTAGCAGTTTCAGCTGCAATATTAGTTGCTAATGTTATAACTTGTTGTTGTGCTTGATGTGCAATAGCGGTGGCTGCTTGTGTCGCAGCTTCAGTTCCAGCTGTTATAGCGAGCTGTTGTGCTTGTTGAAGAGCTTGATTTGCGATTGCTGACGCAGCTTGTGTAGCAGCATCAGTTCCAGCTGATATAGCAAGAGTTTGTGCTTGTTGAAGAGTTTGTTGAGCAATTGCTGTAGCTGTTTGTGTAGCAGCTTCAGTTCCTGCTGTTATAGCAAGAGTTTGTGCTTGTTGAAGAGCTTGATTTGCGATTGCTGACGCAGCTTGTGTAGCAGCTTCAGTTCCCGCTGTTATAGCAAGTGTTTGTGCTTGTTGAAGAGCTTGATTTGCGATTGCCTTTGCTGCTTCTTTACCGGCTTCGGTTCCTGCGGTTATAGCGAACTGTTGTGCTTGTTGAATAGTTTGGTGTGCTATTTCAGTTCCTGCTTTTATAGCCGCCTTTTTACCAGCATCAATAGCTGCTTCTCTTGCTATATATATAACATGTTCTCTAATAGCATCTGTTATTATACTTTGTAAAAAATACATTAACGGTTCTTCTACGTAATACCATATAACGTTTAATATTTCTATTCTATAATAATAAATTAAACATAATGTGGCGAACCGTGTTGTTAAATATCCAATTATAGGTAAATTTAAAACCCACCATATAAAAGCTATTGTTTTCCTCAAAAAATATATTAATTTTGATAAAAACTTATATATTGTGCTTTTTAGAATAGCTTCTTTTTGTATTCTAAAATTTGATATTGTTAAATTTTGTTTACACCAAGTTTTAATATTTAATAATAATGCAACGAAATAATGATACAAACTTATAAAAACAACTCCAAATTGATATGGTGATATTTCATCTAAACTTGATGAAAAAAATGTAGAATATGAATTATTATTACTATTTTCACTTCCAAATTCAGTTACATTTAAATATTCAAACAAATCATCACCTGTATTAATATTTTCCCCTTCATTACTATATGTACCCCCAGATATGTTTTGTTTATCTAATACCTTTTTTTTTTTATACGATACCTTCTTTTTTTTTTTATACGATACCTTCTTTTTTTTTTTATACGATACCTTCTTTTTTTTATAAAATTTTAATGATACGTCAAATTTTTTAATTTTTAATACACTTCTTAAATTATTTACATCGTCTTTTTCTAAATTTTTAGATAATGTATCTAATTCAATTTTTGAGTTTTTAAAAAATGTAAGCATATGTTCTTTCAATTTTTTTGAAAGGCCTATATTTATTTTTTCTTTTGGTATAGAATTTAATTGTTTAATTAAAAACTCATAAGTTATAGTCATTTTATAATAATATAAAATATTTTAATTTAATCCATAAAATCTAATTCTATATTTTTCTTCTTTCTACAACCACTACCATTAGAACCACCCTTAGATGGAATAAAAACTTCTATTTCTTTATTATCATTATCATAAAATTTAATTTTATAATTATTTTTGTTATAAAAAGCTACTCTTTTTAATTTTTGTTTAGCGAATAGGGAGAAATCATCAGCGATATCGTAAATAAGTGGTGTGAATTTGCGGTCTTTAGCTTCTTGTCTTAAAATTCGTCCTACAGCTTGTTCAATATTACTTTTAGGCGATGTTAAGAATATAGTGTCAAGTGGATATTTACAATCAAAGCCTTCACTTGCCATCATAAACGTTCCTAATATAACATCTTTAGTTTCTGTTTCCTGCAAATCCTTTTCTTTCATTCCACCTAAATAGAATCCAGAACTATATTTTCCATTATCTATTTTTGCAATTAATTCATTTAGTACTTTAAGATGTTCTCGGCGATCACTTAACATTAAGATTTTACGTCCTTCCCGAAGACACGCGGCTAAACGTTCAATAATTTTAATAGTTCTAGGAAGAAAGTCGCAAATATTATTGATCATTGTAGCCATATTAGGTTTTTTCCTAAAATTAAGAACTTCTTTACTATATTTAGAATCCGCATTTTTGTAAACAACCATTTTAACATTCACATCATCTTCGTCTCTCTTCTTAATACTGTATACAATATCTCCTAAATACCATCCAAATACTTTAGAAAGCCCATCTGCTCTTTTAGGTGTAGCAGATAATCCAAGTGTATATTTAGTACCCGTTTTAAGAAGCGCTTTAGAAAATGTTTCAGCTCCTAAGTGATGACATTCATCATAAATAACGAGTCCAAATTCTTCAAATACCTTTTCACTATAATCAATCATAGAAATACTTTGAAGCATGCCAATAACAATATCATAGCCTTCAACATGAATGACATTACTTTGTAGTCGTCCAATTTTAGCGTTGGGAATAAATTCCCTAATTCGCTCTTTCCACTGATTTAAGAGAAATTCTTTATGAACGACTACCAAAGTTTTTACTTTAAGTTTAGCAGCAATATAAAGAGCTATTACAGTTTTACCATATCCACATGGAACCGATATGATCCCACCACCCACTTCTTCAGCAGCTTTAAGATATGCATCTACAATTGGTTTTTGTTTATCTTTAAGAGATTTTGAAAATTCTATATTTATAGATTTTGGTTCATTTAATTTACTTTCAGAAGGTATTCCATATTTTTTTTGTCCGTAGAACCGAGGAATATAAAGTTTTTTTATGCTTTCGCAAAATGTAGGAAATGATTTTGCTTTTACTCCGTAATCTCCATTTATAAATGGTTTTACAGTTAATTCCTTTTTAAGTTCAACTATATCATTGTGTTCCAAATCTTCTTTTAATATAGAAATTCCTCTTTTACTTAAATTTATTTTCATTTTGTTAAAATTAAATATATATTTAATTTTATATCAATTTTTTTAAAAATAAAATCTATATATACATTATATGTCTAATAGTTTGAAGAAAATGTCTAAATTAAATAATAAATTAACGAATTCTTTTAATAGTAAAATTAATAGTGCCACCAAAAATTATAATAAAATATTTACTAAAAATGATTATGTAAATCACGGAATTTCATTATTAATTGTTGTTTTAATCTTATGCATCCAAGTTATACCAAATAATGTTTTATCATTTTTAAATAATGCTGTTGTAAGATTAGTATTAATACTATTGATTTGTGTATTATGCCTTGTTGATCCAATTAAAGCCTTATTATTTGCTATTGCATTTGTAGTAGCAGTCCAAAAATTACATAAAACGGATGAATCAAATATTGTGAATATTAATGAAATTAATGAAATTAATGAAATTAATAAATTAGAAAATGATTTTAACACTAAATCAATTAATTCAATTAATTCAAATGAAGCAGATAATAATAATGTAGAAGTTGCAAAAAATGTAGCACAATTAAATAATAAAATTAACAACGCATTAAATAATGCTCTTGACAATAACTTAAATAATGTTGTCAATGATTTACTTGAGAGCACTGGCGCAAAAGCACCCGTAAACGTTGTTAAAGAAGCTGTTAAAAACAGTGTTAACAATGTTGTTAACTCTGTTTTAAACAATAGTGTAAGTAATATTTCTAATGAACACGGTAATTTAGTGGATGTAACTGTTATCAAAGATGTTTTAAATAATTCTGTTAACGATGTTGTTAATAATACTGTTAACAATGCTATTAACAAATTAAATAAAAATCAAGATAATCAAGTAGACGTGGCATCAGTTAAAAATGCAGTTAAAAATAGTGTAAAAAATTCAATCAATAATGTTGTAAATCATGCAGTTAATGTAGCCGCAAATAATGTGGTTGTCAATAATGTAGTATCAAATAATATAGCACAATCTAATAATGTAGCTTTAGATGCAGCTAATCAGCAATCAAAAAACATAGTTGATTATGATCTTAATAGTAATACAAAAATAAATCCTGCTAATACTGTTGTTGGAGATGTAAATGTTGTTAACCATCTTGGAAATAATATTAATTCTTTAAATAATTTAGAAAGTAATAATAATGCTAGTTTATTATCTGATATTAAAGATGATGCTATTAATGTAGATAACAGGAATTGTCGGAAAAATTTAAATGCTGAAGGAGATAATGCCGGTACTCTTGTTAAAAATAAGATTTCAATGAATAATAATTTATTATTAGGAGATGTTCCAGGTTATAAACCAGTTAATCGTAATAATTTAAATGGAGAATACCGTAATAATGTATTAGCATCTAATAACAATGAATTATTAATAAAAAATCTATACTCAAATCCGGGCAATAACCGAGGTAATATGCGAAGTCCAAATTATAAGGCAACACATAATGTTCCTGGATTTAATGGTAATAACTTAGTTACAAAAAATCCGTTTCCCGGTAATAATTCACCTTACAAACCTAAATTTGTCCCAGCATCTAATAATGTAAATTCATACAATAATAGTGATAAAGGATATGGTTCAGTTAATAATGTTGGTAATCTTCTTATTGAAGGCTTTACTAACCCACCTGCCACCATTAATTCTAATAATTCTTTAGTGGTTAATGCTAATTCTAATGCTAATGCTAATGTTTTACCAAATGAACCAAATGACTTTGGAAATAATCTTATTCGAAGTGGTCCAAGCCGGAATGTTAAATTAAATGTTCCGGTTAATGATCAGAATAATCCAAATTCTATTCTTCTTGGTTCAGAAGCAGGTAATACAAATAATATTGTTAATGGTCCTAATAGAAATGTTAATGTTAAAGCTCCATATAATCCATCGAATAATGTAGCTAATACAGGAAGTCCATTATTAAATGATAATGAATGTGTATCATTATTTCCAAATCATGTAGAAGAACAATTAAGAAGTGCTCAAGAACGAGGGGTTCCTAATCCTGAAAATAAAAAAGCAGTACGAAGTGCCGAAAATATGCACTCTGCACAAGGTTATAGAGTTGGTGGTCAAGTTTCAGGCTATAATGAATCTGGAGCTAACTCCATAAACTATTTATGTGTTTAAATTATTTTATTTACTAACGTCTTTGGGCTCCTTGTTGCTGTTGCGCTCCTTGTTGCTGTTGCTGTGCTCCTTGTTGCTGCTGTGCTCCTTGTGTCCCTTGTGCCCCTTGTGCTCCTTGTGCTCCCAATGAAGTATCTGTAGTAACTGATCTATTACATGTTTCCCATTTTTCTATCCATCCTTCTAAATATTCTCTACCTATTATAATAATAAGTAGTTTTTGCGCATAAAAGTGCTTAAACAAATATTTAACAAATATTATCGCATTTACTAATATAAATATAACAATAATTAGTAAAAATATTTGTTTTAAGTACATTCTTGTTGTGTCATCTATACCAATTCCATCATATGGAATTGTTACAACCGGTTCTGTAGACTCAGGTAAAAGTTGGATAACAGGATCTTTAACACATTTTAAAAAACGGTCTTCTGTCACTGTACCGTCATCTAATTCTTCATCACCTTTATAATAAGGTTTATACATCACAGTTCTATCACCTATGTCTTGTGGATTTCTTATATTTTCCCCAATATTTAATTTTAGGACTTCTAAATTTGTTCTACCAATATTTCCAATATCCTCATAAACAATTACTTTATAGTTTGTATGACATGGCGGAAAAGGAAGACTGCCATCATACATGTAGAATGATTTATTTTTTGGAATTAACATATTTGGTCCCCATGTTTCCGATACTTCAATTTCCTTATCATAATTTATATCTTCTTTGGGTATTTCATTTATTACTTGATTAATAAATGTTTCAGCCGGACCATAATGAGGTCCTGATTCAAATAATCGACATAATATAACTCCATCAGGTGTATCACTTGTAGTAGTTGTTTTATTGTCACTGCTTAAACTATGAATCAAACAGATTTCAACTTCGTATTTGAAATTATCGAAACTGTGAAGGGTAGGTGTATGGATAGTGATTTCTTTGAGTTCATACAATATATTTTGATATTCGATATAAGACCCCTTAGAAACCTTGAGTCTAACTAAATTATTTTTATAATTAACAAAACAAGTAGAAGGCTGATACAATGTTTTAAAATCGCACAATGATTGGCAATGTTGTATATTTTCAGTATCAATATTTATGGGAGATTGATTTATTGCACTACATTGTGGAAAAGTATTGCCCCATGTAAAACTATCACCAAAAGACCATTTATCATTAGTATTACTCATTAAATATAATGAATATAATTTTTTTGTATATTTTAATTTATAGTGTAATTTTAATGATGATAATCATAATACTAGTAATTATTATTTTTATCTATATATATTGGTCTAATAACACGGATAAAGGAGATCAAGTAGACCAAGTAGACCATGAAAATAAATTAGTTCAAGGATTCGAAGACTATGAAAACAAAAGTATATCATGTAAAAAGAATATTATTATTAAGGACCGAATTAAAGAACATATTAAGAATATTAATAATTATAGTGAAAATATGAACACCTTGCTTCCAACCGGTGTCTTACCTTACAACTTAAATAACAGCGTTGATTACAATATTCTAAACAATTATGGTATTAAAAACCAACGAAAAAAAGATATATATATACATAACTTAAATGGTTGTACGACTTTACCTCATAATACTCATAAATTACTTAAAAACTACGACTCTGTAGTCGATAAATCCTTTAAAACAATTGTTGTTCCAAAATGGGAAAACTATAAATCTAACTATTTTAATACTAATAAACAAAAAATTTCTAAAATATATTTGATAAAAGATAAAAATGAGAAAGCTGTGAGATGGAGTTATCCTAAAAAAGAATTATGTAATAGAAAATTATACTTATACTATAAATTTGATACTAATTCAAAATATAGTTCTTTATTACTAAATAATAAATTAGATAATGATGAATTTAAATTAACGTTGTCTCAGTTTAAAGAACGCAATATTTATAAATTAGACTATAATATGTCTAAAAGAATCAAAATAAAAGTGGGTCTGAAAGAAAATAATAAATTAATTGGTGCATCTAATAGTGTATTTATTTAAAGTTATAATTAAAAATTGAAACATATTTAAATATTATCACATATATTATTCATAAATAATGCCAAAAAGAACAGCTATGAATTACACTATAGGTAAATCTAAAACACAAACAAAATATTTGGTTGAAGAATCTGAAACTAATGAAGACGTTGAAGAAATAAAAGCAATTAATAATCATATTTATTTTTACAGTGATGTGTCTGTATATTCTATATTGAATCTTACTGAAATAATTAAGAAGACAACACAAAAGATTTTAATTATGAATGTTCAATTTGATTGTAATATAGAGATTTATCTACATATTAATAGTGGAGGTGGGGATGTATTTGCCGTTCTATCAATTATCAATTTAATTGAAAATAACAAGATTAATATTAATACAATTATTGAGGGACAAGCATGTAGTGCTGCTACAATTTTGGCTATGGTTGGTTCTACAAGACAAATAACTCAAAATAGTTACATGTTGATTCACAATATATCAAGTGGATTTTGGGGAAAAATGCATGAATTTGAAGATGAAATGAAAAATTTAACGTTGTTAACGAAAGATATTAAAAAGTTATATAAAAAATATACCAATATTACAACAAAACAATTAGATCAATTGTTAAAAAAAGATTTGCTACTTGATGCAAAAACATGTATGAGTTATGGCCTCATTGATGAAATTGTTTAAATTATTTTGCTTCGTTTGATTAATTAGACAATGTCTTAAAAATATGTTCATTTAAATCTTCATGATTGTAAACTAAATAAATGACCTTTATACTTATTCCTAACACCATTTACTTTAATTTTTTTTAGAATACCATTTTCAACACATTTTCCAATAGCAAATATAGCATACCTTTCTGTATAACAATCACAATAAGTCATTACTTCTTCAATATTAAATTGCGTTTGATGTGTTGTATTATTCATGAAAAAATTTATAATATTTTGTTTATAATCAACATAAACCATATTTTATAAAATTTATAAAAAAATAATTATAAATCAATTTTTGTTAATATATTTTTTAATTTACGGTTTAAATTCATATTTATTTTTTTATTAATATTAGACTTTGACTTTGACTTTGACTTTGACTTTGACTTTGACTTTGACTTTGACTTTGACTTTGACTTTGACTTTG
>ERZ807291.2468-NODE-2468-length-27905-cov-27.277235_pt1 | contig 27905 bp, 18 predicted proteins | sample MGYA00521257_ERZ807291 | MGnify/ENA primary metagenome ERZ807291 (study PRJEB31413, sample SAMN03169783) | marine metagenome | biome: Marine; feature: Water; material: Subsurface seawater | place: North Sea | collected 2011-04-28 | depth 1 m m ...
ATACCATTAGTTATAATGTCACTGTTGCAGACACACCTCCTAAGTTCTACTTGAACTCGGCCCTACAAGTTGTTACTTTTACAGCCAATACTAAATACTACTTTTATCAATATGATAGCACCAATGAAGATTATCCAATTGTATTTGATGAAACTGCTGATGATGCTGCACCTTATTTTACCGATGATGTGACTACAGTAGGAACACCTGGACAATCTGGAGCTTATACTATTTTAGATCTAAGTGCTGGATTTACTGGTCCATTGGTTTATTTCAGTAGTGGGGCTACAGATATGGGGTTTTCTGCAGTCTATACTGTCAAAGTGGTTCAAAACTGGGCTGGAAATAATGTATTTTCCATACAAGCACCAGGAGAGGACTTATTTTATGACCAACCTGATTTATCCTTTAATGCTGGTGATAATGCCTTCTTTGATGTAGGTGATAGTAGCATGACTGGATATACTCTGGTATTTGGAACGGAAATCGATAATTCTGGCACGATTTTAGGTTCTCCTTATGTGAGTCAGAGTGGAACTGTAATTAAATTGAACTTACCGAGTGATTATACTGGAGGAGCAGTGTATTACTTTGAAGATACGAGTGCGAATATGGGGTATGTGGAAGCACCCGAAGCTACTTCTCTTATTTCTACTACTAATACAACTAATATAAACCCACCTAATAGTTCGCGATACCATTCTAGTTCTTACACTGGCTATACTTCTGATTCAACATATGATGGCACTTCTTCTTGGATTGCAGATGAAAACTCTGCCTCCAAACTTGGAACTGCTAATGCGGTTTATATGACAATTGATTGTGGAAGTGAGATTGGTATTGTGGGCTTAAGAATACAAGGACGTCCAAGTTATCCAAATCATTATGTTGCAAAATTAACAGTTGAATATAGTAGTGATGGCACTACATACAATGATGTTGATAATGGTGCTGAATTTGATTCTTCAACTGCGGCTACGCCAGGATATGCAGATTTTAATTTTGCTACTCCTGTTTTAGCCCGATACATTAAAATCACACCAACCGCTATACAAGAATCGAATGGTTTTATAGCCATGAGAGCAGGGTTAATACAAGGAGCCATAACCACTACCACTACTCCTAAAAAGTCAAATCTCAAAATATACATAGACGCCCAAAGCGATAATAGAAGTGGAACTTCTCTTACTAACCTAATCGATACAGCGAATAACGCAACAAATGTAGGTAGTGTAACTTATGAGTCAAATATTGGTGGCCGTGGAAGTTATTATTTGCCATATGGTCAATCTGGGGTTACTAATGCGTCGATCATGTTACCTGACGTTTTAACATCAAACCCTTCAAACTCATTAACCTCATTTACCTTTTCAATCTATTATTACACAACCGCTGATACAATTAATGCAAACACAAGACTTTTTGGAGACACTGCTAGTCTTACCGCAGTATGGGGTCATGTCACCAATAATATTAATATAGGCAATGGTTCATCCAATCTACAATTTTATACTGTTAATATTAACACATCGGCTCCATCTCTCAATACTTGGCATCATTTGTGTTTTACGTATGATGGCACCACAACTACATTATATATTAATGGTGTGAATGTTGGAACTAGCAATACCACTGTAAACTTCATAGAGCCATTATTACTTGGTGCCTATTACCCTGGAACTCAAAACAGAGGTGATCAAGACCAAGCCCATAATGTTCTTACAAGTTATGCTGGATATTACTTTGATGCGGTTCATGTATATGATACTGTATTGACTGCGTCTGAAGTAACTCAGTTATACAATAATCCTTATGTAGACACATCTTCTACGGTAAATGTAAATGTATACACAGTAACTGTTTCCAATGAAGTATTCTTCATTGATACTGGTTCTGGTGCCCAATCTAAGCCTGAAATTACTTTCACTGACGGAGAAAGCTATGTATTTGACCAATCGGATAGCACCAATGCTGGTTATCCAATCGTGTTTGGCACTACAAAAGATGATATGTCTAATTTATACACTACAGGTGTAACTGTAGTAGGAAGCCCAGGACAACCTGGAGCATATACGAGACTGGATTATACAGGTTCAACCGCATTGTTTTATTTCAGTAGTGAGGCTGCAAATATGGGATATAGTGTTCCTCAAACATGGACATTATTATTCCGCCAAACATATGGGTATGGTTGGTCTGTAAATCCAGCAACAAATAGTTTAAATGAGTCTGATACATCAAACCAAAATTATTCCATTGTAAATAGTTTGTATGGAACAACCAATTATAAAAATGGAGATTTTTATCAGTTCAAGTATATAGACAAAACAAATAATGAAACTGTAGAATGGAAACAAACAAGTAATTTCGTAGAAACAAACAATAGTGTTACTGGGTATGAACTTATCAGTTCTACTATCAATCCAGTTCCATGGAATTTTGGTGGTCTAGCGATCTCTGCTAATAGTAGTAATTCATATTACGATGGAAATCCAGGCAGCAATAATTGGTTCTATCCAATAGGACAAAAAAGCACTACATTTGGGTCTATACCAGCATTTGCAAGTCCATATCCCGGACAAATTGAACTATGGGTATATAGTTAGATTTGGGGATTTCATCCCCCTTACCCCCTTAAAATTATAACAATAAAAACAATAATGTTTATACTGTATATCTTTTATTAAACTCCCTTTAAGACCCCCACGTGGAACAGGGGGTATGGGGGATGTATCCCCCACGGGGGTATGGGGGATAATCCCCCAGGGGGATGTATCCCCCAAAATGTATGTATTCCTCTATATATACACATTCGACGTATTTATGTTTAGTCGGTTTGCGTCCCAAATTTTTCGAAAAGGAGGTGGTGTGAATACCAATTCCATCTCCTATATTAATAGTCAAAGCGAAAATGTTACTTTGGATCCTAGTGGAACCGATTATATTGACTACAGTAACAATGCTGCTTATTTTCATGATGCCCATGGTATCAATCCCAATGATGAAAATTCAACCAGCTTAGTAGTCCAAAAAAACGATTCCCCTTTTTTTCTGTCTTCTTTAGCAGAATTTACTTGGGTTTTCAAATATAAATTGAATTCTATAAATACCACTTCTATTGTAGACCAATTTTTTAATAATACTAATTATGATGTATCGTTTTCCAACACTTCTTTGTTTGTAGGTGAAACTTTAGATGTTCATGTTTTAAAAGCATCACATGATTCCATTACTTATACCATTTCGGGGGATTTGACTTCTGCTGATTTAAGTAATGCTGATTTAACAGGAACCATTAGTGCTACCGAAACCACTTTATCGTATCCTATTGTTTCGGGTAATGGGCAATTCCGATTTCTACTGGACAATACTGATATCAGTAACAATGCTACTATTCTTCTGAAATACTGGGTTAAAACAGTAACCAACTGGGCTGGAGATGTAGTATTTGCCTTTGCTAGCTCTCCTTCGGGAACCTATTACGACCAACCAGATTTGTCTTTTAATACAGGTGATGTTGTTTACTTTGATGTGAGTAATACAAGTGGGTATAACTTGGTGTTCGGAACAGTTGTGGATTCTAATTCTACTTTAGTCACTTCTAATTATAGTGAGACTAATAATGTGATTACTTTGGACTTGACTGGTTATGGTTCTACAGTGTATTACTTTGAAGATAGTAGTGCAAATATGGGGTATGTGGATGCACCTACAACTATTGTATCCGCTTCTGATTACAATAACTCCTCCCAAATCAATTATAGCAATGTTACTAAAAGTAGTTATAATTCCGGCCAAGTATGGACAGCAAGTTGGACACAAAATACAATTTCTGCCCCTTATAGTTTCGCAAATGGAAGTTATAATATACAACATATATGGACTACGGGTAATACTGCTGTGGGAACCGCAGAAATTTTATTGAATCCTAGTAATACTAGTTTAGGAGTATATGCTAATACATACAATTCTGATGGCACTGCAATAAATTCAGTCGGTCATGCCTATAAAATTATAACAAATATTGGTTCAGATGAGTATCTTGGTTATTGGTTGCAAATTACAATGCCCTATAAGTTTCTATTGAAAAATGTATTTATCAAAGCCCAAAATATTTTACGTTCACCTAAAAAAGTATTTTTCTTAGGTTCTAATGATAATGGAACCACATTTACTTATCTTACTGAAGAAACATTTCCAGAATTAGCTGAACATACTACTAGTTTATCCAATATATCAACAGCATATTATACTATCAGAATGGTTATGAATTCAACAAATGGAGAAAACACTATATACTTATACCGGTGGCAGTTAATCGGTGATGTTGTAGAAGAATTACCTCCTCCCAAAGTTGTAACAGTAGCCAATGGTGTATTTGTCATTGATGGTGTTTCCAAACCTGAAATCACTTTCACCAACGGAGAAACCTATATATTTGACCAATCGGATAGCACCAATGCTGGATTTCCTATTGTTTTCGGCACTTCACCCGAGTCTTCTTCTTTATACACTACAGGTGTTACTGTAGTAGGAACTCCAGGACAAGCGGGTGCTTATACCAAACTCGTATATACTGGCACTACTGGTGCTTTGTATTATTACTCAACTGGTGGTTCATTAATGGGATACTTCAATGGTTATGCTGTCAAAACCGTCCAAAATTGGACCGGTCAAGATGTGTTTTCCATCAAGTCTCCCGATGAAAGTGATTATATAGTCCAGCCAGATTTGTCCTTTAATGCTGGTGAGACAGCCTTGTTTTATGTAGGAGATAGTAGCATGACTGGTTATAGTCTGGTTTTCGGAACGGTTGTGGATGATAATACTACTTTAGTGACTTCTAATTATAGTCAGACTGATAATGTAATTACTTTGGACTTGACTGGTTATAGTGAAACAGCAGTGTATTACTTTGAAGATAGTAGTGCAAATATGGGGTATGTGGATACAACCACAACTTCTACATATAACGTATTATTTAAAGATATATATCCAACTGAATTGAGTCACCCAGATGAACCACGGACTATAATGTTTTTAAGTAGTAATAATATTACCACCAAAGAATATTTTGGAAGAGGAGGTTATAAATATAATCGTCTTACAGGATCATTGCTTAAAAATTTAAGTTATTATGAGTATGTAGATGGTGGAGTAACGTATCATGCATTAATAAGAATCACAGTAGGAGAAGCATTAGTGAAAACACTCACGCTCAATGATTTCTATTATAGAGGATCTGTCCAATTGCGAATAGGTATTAATACTGTAAATGATGTCATGTATGAAATCACATCTAAAGAAACATTATCTGGATCATTGACTAATAATTTCACCAATTTATTTACAGCAAATACAACATATACTTCCACCAAATATAATGATCTTACTGATACAACTGGAACATCTTCTACCGAATGTGAGCTATATAATAATACAATTACTTTTTCAACACCAACGCCAATTAGGTGTATATATATAACAACAGTAGATTATGGTAATATGTGGTTGTCTTATAATGGTGATACAAGGGGTATCGCAGTTACAGGTGTATCTGTTTTACCCTCATATCAAGTAACAGTAGCCAACGGTGTATTTGTCATTGATGGTGTTTCCAAAGATAATATCACTTTCACCAATGGAGAAACCTATGTATTCGACCAATCGGACCCTTCCAATGCTGGATTTCCTATTGTCTTCGGCACTTCACCCGAGTCTTCTTCTTTATACACTACAGGTGTTACTGTAGTAGGAACTCCAGGACAAGCGGGTGCTTATACGAGAATCGACTATACTGGCACTACTGGTGCTTTGTATTATTACAACAATATTATTCCAGGTATGGGTTATGCTCCAAATACCATTAGTTATAATGTCACTGTTGCAGACACACCTCCTAAGTTCTACTTGAATTCAGTTCCCCAAGTTGTTACTTTTACAGCCAATACTAAATACTACTTTTATCAATATGATACTACCAATGCTGGTTACCCGATTGTATTTGATGAAACTGCTGATGATGCTGCACCTTATTTTACCGATGGTGTGACTACAGTAGGAACACCTGGGCAAGCTGGAGCTTATACTATTTTAGATCTCAGTGCTGGTTTCACTGGTCCATTGGTTTATTTCAGTAGTGAGGCTCCAGATATGGGATTTTCTGAAGTCTATACTGTCAAAGTGGTTCAAAACTGGGCTGGAAATAATGTATTTTCCATACAAGCACCAGGAGAGGACTTATTTTATGACCAACCTGATTTATCCTTTAATGCTGGTGATAATGCCTTCTTTGATGTAGGTGATAGTAGCATGACTGGATATACTCTGGTATTTGGAACGGAAATAGATAATGCTGACACGATTTTAAGTTCTCCTTATGTGAGTCAGAGTGGAACTCTAATTCAATTGAACTTGCCGAGTGATTATACTGGAGGAGCAGTGTATTACTTTGAGAATACGAATGCGGGAATGGGGTATGTGGAAGCTACTGTTACCACTACCACTATTACTACACCGCATACTAATATAAACCCACCCAATAGTTCGCGATACCATTCTAGTGTTTACACTGGCACTACTGATGATTCAACATATGATAGCACTTATTCTTGGATTGCAGATGTAAACTCTGCCTCCAAACTTGGAACTGCTAATGCGGTTTATATGACAATTGATTGTGGAAGTGAGATTGGTATTGTGGGCTTAAGAATACAAGGACGTCCAAGTTATCCAAATCATTATGTTGCAAAATTAACAGTTGAATATAGTAGTGATGGCACTACATACAATGATGTTGATAATGGTGCTGAATTTGATTCTACAGCTACATTAGGAAACGCAGATTTTAATTTTGCTACTCCTGTTTTAGCTCGATACATCAAAATTACACCAACTGCTATACAAGAATCGAATGGTTTTATAGCCATGAGAGCAGGATTAATAGAAGGAGCCGTGACAACATCTACCACTACCACTATTACTACACCGCATACTAATATAGACCCGCACAACACAAACCGGACATATTCTGATTATTACCCTGGGGGTGGGCCTGATGGTGCAAATTTAAATGATTCTACAATCAGTAATGCTACTCTGTGTTGGGCATTATCACCCACTGGTAAGTCTAATATAGACAGTGGAACCCCTAATTCATATATGACAATTGATTGCGGAAGTGAAATTGGTATTGTTGGTTTCAGATTAAGACCACGTGGCACTTATGGTCAATATGTAAAAGCAGTAACAATTGATTATAGTAGCGACGGTTCCACATATAGCAATGTTGATAATGGTGCTCTATTTGACTCTTCAATTACGGCTACACCAGGAAACATCGATTTTACTTTTACTACTCCTGTTTTAGCCCGATACATTAAAATTTGGCCGCAATCATATAATTCTTTCCCGTCAATGAACGCGGGTTTAATACAAGGAACAATCACTACTACCATCACCGATTCATACACAGTAACTGTTTCCAATGAAGTATTCTTCATTGATACTGGTTCTGGTGCCCAATCTAAGCCTCAAATTACTTTCACTGACGGAGAAAGCTATGTATTTGACCAATCGGATGAATCCAATGCTGGTTATCCAATCTTATTTGGCACTACAATAGATGATACATCTAATTTATACAATACAGGTGTAACTGTAGTAGGAACCCCAGGACAACCTGGAGCATATACGAGACTGGATTATACGGGTTCAACCGCATTGTATTATTTCAGTAGCGGGGCTACAAGTATGGGATATGGTTCTTTTGCTGATGTAACAGACCAATTAAGTTATCATACCGATTCTACTACAAACAACATAAGTGGTTCATCCTTAACGAATTTGGTAAATTCAAGTCTTAACGGCACTATAAAGGGAACTTTGACTTACGAAACAAATATTGGCGGGCGTCCTTGTTATCTTGTTCCAAAAACTGGAGCAGCAATATCTTTACCAGCGAGTTTACCCACTAATTCATGCACATTTTCGGCATACTTTTATAGAACATCAGCTACAATCGGTAGCTGGACAAGATTAGTAGGTTTTCATACTACCAGTGTTTATCATTCAGTTCAAACTGGTTTGAACTCTATCGGAGCCGGAACGACTGAAAAAATAGTAGTGTATAACGCTTCTGGTAGTCCTAATATGTATACTGGAAATCCAATTGCTATTTATGATGAGTGGATTCATTTTTGTATAACTTATGATAATAACGGTAGCAGCAGTAGTGGAAATATATATATTAATGGAGTTAAGGAAACAACCTATTCAAATAGCACTTTGGATATACAACAGTATATTATAGGTGGGTATGGCAATCTAAGCAACCCGCAAACATATGGGGGATTTTATCTCAATGATGTTCGTGTTTATGATAAAATATTATCAGACAGCGAAGTAAGTTCTCTTTATGGTTACATTTCTCAATAGTAGGGGGATTTCATCTCCCTGGGGGATACATCCCCCATAGCCCCCTGCTTCGCGTGATGCTTATATAGGGGTTTACTTACAGTGCAAAAATAATATTTTTTCTACTGTATTTTTTATCCAGGGATTTCCTGTAGAAGAATATGGTTTTAAGGATGGGAGCCCCTATATGGATACACATCCCCTGGTTCTATATCTTGTGATTTATATGGGCTCCCCACCAGGACTCTCCATTCCTTCAGCATTTCGCGAAGCAGGGGGTATGGGGATGTATCCCCCTCTATTGTATAAATAAATGAAAGCCATTGTGTGTATAAATGATTTAGGCGGAATCGGCAATGTCAATCAATTGCCTTGGAAGTCCAAAGTAGAAATGGATTACTTTAAAAAAATGACAATTGGAAATGGTAACAATGCAGTTGTCATGGGCCGAAAAACATTCGATAGTATGAACCAACGTCCTTTAAAAATGCGACGAAATTATGTATTTACACGAGATGCTTCTATATCCGATTTGTATGACGCGGATATTGTAGTAGAATCCAATATAGATAATATTTTATTACTTGACCGAGTATTTGATGACGTTTTTATTATTGGTGGAGCGGAAATATATCGATTATTCGCCCCTTATATTGATACTTTTTATGTCACACAAATTCATAATTGTGTGTTGTGTGACACCTTTTTTCCAGTGGATTTAATTTATTATAAAGAAGAACTATTGCAAGAATTAGTAGATGAGCATATGCAATTGCTGTCTTTTTACAAATACTCTAGGGGGATTACATCCCCCTAACTCCCTGAACCGCGTAATGCTTATATAGGGGTTTACTTACAGTGCAAAAATAATATTTTTCTACTGTATTTTTTATCCAGGGATTTTCCTGTAGAAGAATATGAATACACCTCCCCTGGTTCTACATCTTGTGATTTATATGGGCGAGCGAAGCGAGCCCCCATAACAACTCCCCCATTCCTTCAGCATTTCGCGGAGCAGGGGGTGTGGGGGATAACATCCCCCATTCCTTCAGCATTTCGCGAAGCAGGGGGTTAGGGGGATGTAATCCCCCATTCCTTCAGCATTTCGCGGAGCAGGGGGGTAGGGGGGATAACATCTCCCATTCCTTCAGCATTACGCGGAGCAGGGGGTTAGGGGGATGTAATCCCCCTTCAGTAACGCGACCACTTGTCTCGATTGAACCCACTCACTCGTAGAGTATCTTGTGAATTTTCTTTCCAATATTCCACTAACTCATCCATCTTCTTTTCTTCTTCCGTTCGAGGATAAGGGCGGTCTTTACGGGTTTCCATGAGAGATAAATCATTTTCTTTTGGGTCTGGTTTCACACCAAAGCAATTCACACCAAATTTAATATTCGGGTTTGCAAAGTATCCTCCATTGACTCCCGGTCGGCCGCAACTATTTTTGTGTTTTTCACTTTGTTGCAATTCTTGCCAGGTTCCTTTTTGAGTAGGAAAAAAGGCCATTTGGTCCGCTGACCATCCATAGTTACACCATTCTGCTCCATTTTCGTATGCAGCTTCAATTTCATCATAAGTAGCTAAACGAGAATCATAAGCACGACAAATCGCTTGAGCATCATCGTAGGTATATAAGTTATTACTCAAGTTGAACACTTCGGGGTCTTTAACTGGAGGTTCCGTTGTATCAATTTCATTTCCACTTCCATCTACTGCTACATCACTTTCGGTGGCCGTAGGATCAATATATTCCTGCCACTTGGGGTCTCTCAATTCTTGCAATAAATCCACTTCAAAGAAATACTTTAGGCAATTGTGAATCACTAAAGTCGCTAAAAAGAATAATCCTACTGCTTCTACCAATAAGACCGAAAATGGTTTACGACCCATGGGAACACGCAGTAGAAAGACTATTAAATAAAATCCAGTAACAAACAACATGGTCGAAAATAATGTCAATGGATCATCGTAAAATTCAATCAACTTTTGGGTTCCTGCTTTGAGTAAGTTATCCTTTGTGGCTTCATCCAATCGAACATATTTATAAAGACCATAGACAAACAAGAATCCAAATATTGCAAAGTCAAATGTTCGACGGATGGTTTCATCTGGACCCGTTTCTTCATTTCTCCGTAAATACATTCCGAAAAAAACAAAAACGACTAAATAAATGACCACAATGAGTCCTAAAAACATCAAACCCGAATTGCTGAATATTTGTGAGACAAAATCGACTACTTGTGTATTAGTTTTGGTGTTTTTATCAGTAGATTCATCCGTAGAAGAAGAAGAGGATTCTTCGAATCTCTCTACAGTAGTAAAATTATCTTGCAATCTATTTTTATTCATATGATTTTTTCTCTCCACTTGTGCGATATATTATACAACATTATTTTTTTTCACATATACGAGACAACATGCATATGGGGTTTCTAAATAGTTCAGATTTTCTACAATTTGAACCTGTGTGTCATTGCAAAAATACCACTTTTCGTCTTTTTTCACAAAACAAGTATAATGACCATTTTCTACAGTCCCATTGTGATTGCAAATACCAATCAAGTCATACACGTTTTCACGTCTTTTGTATCCAGTGCTGTAAGAAGATAAATCCAATACTTGAGGAAAATGAATGAGTTCCGTTCTTTTTTTCCCATCGTAAGTAGATCGATTTAATCCAATGGAGAGAACTTTAGGAAAACTCCAAAAGCAAGTGTATTTTACGGCCTCTTCTTTTTGGCGAGTTTTTTCATTATAATAACTATTTTCTTTTAGCAACATCTCTTTTTCACAAAAGCAATTGAAACAATCATATAAATTTATGGTTTCTCTAAAGGGAATGGGTAAATTCAAAATGGTAAATGTATCGGGAGATATGCTATGGTGAACCGTAGATGACATATTGGCTAAAGGATCAATATAATGGACCACTACTCCAGAACACATATTTAGGATTTCCGAGTATCCATCTTTTTCATAAAGACTTTTCAAATATTTGCATACTTCTAATGCATCATTGTCAATTGCATTGGCCACTTGTCCTTGGATGGAAATATTCATTTGTTGAGCAATACAAAAATGAAGACTTTGAAAAAAGAATTGCATGAATTCCGAGACATCTTCTTGCATTTTCATTTGGAGAAATGGCAACTTCTTTTGTTTACTAATGGTTTGAACGGCAGTAAAAAGACCTGTAGGATAAAGTGCTTCACGATTACCGCTCTGAGTGGCCGATTTCATAATAAACATCGTTTCTCTCCAATGTTTCCATAAAGGAGTTTCGATACAACTTATATTTCTACTGTCATTATACTTTTGCATGATATCCCATAATGGTTCCAATTGTGCTAAAATTTGCACACAGGCATTAAAATAACAAGTATTCCCTAAATTCATAATTCCTTTAGGCGCATTTTCCATTTTCCGTATATTTGAGTTTTAGGAATTAAAATATACTATTTACGTCCATTTACGTCTATTTGTTGTATTTAGTATGTATACTTACTGTAACAATAATTTAGTTGTCTACTATTCTATTTTTCATTCTATTTATTTCATGAATCGAAACACGAATTCAGACACTTGGAATCAAATAATAGAGGATGCACTTCATTCTATTATACAACAATCCTCAAACACGGATATTTCTGGTTCTGCTACCAATCTGGCCACCGTATCAGATGGTTCTGCAAATGGAATGGTTCCACCTTTGACCAATATAGACCCTGGATATTCTTCTACTACTCTTCCTCCAAGTGGGCCATCCTTTAGCAATAATAGCAGTAGAAATATATTTTTTGAGACACCAATCACACCACCACCACCACCACCACCACAACAACATCAACGTGACCGTCTTCATGATTTTGTTATGGATTGGATGGATAATATGACTCGTTATCACAACAATATAAGACAATACCATCATAATATGAATCAGTTCAATCGAATGGCCAATTCGATTTTAGCCGTTTTGTCTTATCGCGAAACACGCCCTGTATCCCCCCCACGCCCAGTATTTACATTTCCTACTACTGCAGCTTCCAATTCTCAGACATCTCCGACAGTCAATAGACAACAACCCGACCTTGCTCAAACGATTTTCCATAGTTTACCTATTTCTTTACAGGAAATGATTGAGCGCACCCCTGGTCATTTTGAAATCCAAGGGATTTCCGTCCCTTTACAACAAGAATCACAACCAATATTTCCAACCATTACTCAAATCTATGAAGCAACTGAAGTGTTTACTTATAATGACGACACATCTTCTCGTGTTTCGGATACACGTTGTCCAATTACTTTAGAAGATTTCGAATATGGAGAAGAACTTTGTCAAATAAGACATTGTCGTCATATTTTCAAATGGACGTCTTTACAACGTTGGTTCTCTCGAAATACACATTGTCCAGTATGTCGACACAATATTGTATAAACCTATTTTATAATAAATCGAATATTTTTTATGAAAAGAAAACAATTGCCAAAGTTAACAGTAGAAAATGATTTTGCTACAATCATTCAAGAATTGGCACAAGCAAAGGATTCTTATATTTTGAGACAATTACCGGCTATTCATTTTGATAAAGCCGTTAAATTACATATGAATTTGATTGTAAAACAATTGATTGCTGCTAAACAAAAGGCTAAACAAGCATTGTCGACTGTTCGATATACCTGGCTATCCGAAATCCCTAAAGGTTCCAATTATTCATATATTCCTACAGCCATACAAAATGAGATCATAACGTCTTGCAACCATTTTCTACAGTTTTCTCTCACATGTGTAAATCGTAAATTTACAATTCACATTTGCCTAAATACAAAAGAAATCCCTAAATCTCGAATTGAGAGAATTATCATGTGGATTCTTTTTGTCAATCCATTTGTCATAGAAACTTGTTCGAAAGAAGTGAATATTTATTTCTACGACATTGAGAGAAAAAAGCAATTGCCTAAAGGAGGGTCAATGAATGTGTTGGATCGGGAACACATCAATACAGCATTTACTACAAGTTGCAATGTGCAGACCAGTATTTACATTTTCCGTAAAGAGGAAAACTTTAAAGTATTTCTTCATGAAACGTGTCATAATTTAGGGCTGGACTTTCTCTCTATTTCTGATTATTTATTGCAGAAAGAAGAAGAAACAATACAAAAGTTATTTCAATTGCAACAAACCAATTTACGATACAATGAAAGTTATTGTGAACTATGTGCACGAATGATGAATACAATGATTATTATTCTCTACGATTATTACCCATCAAAGCAACCTTTAGCGGGGAAAACCAGACGCGGGCGGCGAAGCCGCCCGCCTATTCATACCCGTAAACAGAAGGTCAATCATATATTACAGTTATGGAAACGCCATTTTGTTTATGAACAATTGTTTTCCATGGTCCAATGTGTAAAACTCCTAAAGTATAACAATATTCATTATCGGGAATTCTTCCATGATCCTTCTAAAGGTCCGCACTACAAAGAAAATACCCAGGGGTTTAGCTATTTTGTATTGTCCAGTATTTTACTTTTTCATATGGGTGATTCTTTACAATGGATGGCAAAATATGCTAAAGGTTCTCTCAATATCCAGAAATCCGAAGAATGTTTAGGCAATTTTATTGAATTGTATAAAAAACATCATCGCGATTCGAAATATTTAAAGGCCATAGAATTCATTGAACCATTTTTAGAAAAAATAAATCATGAAGAGTTTTCACAATCTTTACGAATGACTTTGGGGGAACCTACCCCCTTACCCCCCTCCGTTCCACAAGTGGTATAATGTTGGGCTCGCTTCGCTCGCCCATCTTTGGAATAGGGGGTATGGGGGATGTATCCCCCAGGGGGATGTATCCCCCACTTCGGATGAATCCATAAGGGCGTAAATACTTTAGCAATATTTCCCATTCTATTGTTTTTGCTGTAGAATTAGTATATTCATTCAAGTCCATTAATTTAGGAACTTGAAACATCGAATAGATTTTCATCAAGTTTCCTAAATCATTTTCTTCTACTGCTTTTTTCTCTTGAATTATCCATTTGTAAAAATCCATAACATTTTCGTCCTCTATTTCACGGATATTTTCATCACCTTCACCCAGCTTTTTCTGTTTATGTATTTGTTTGTAACCTTGGTATTGGTAATAAAATTGGAATCCTTGAGATACATAAATTGGTTCTCTCTTTTCTTCCAACAATTGATGGTAATCTGTTCCTAATAATATCAATACGGCACTAAAATAAGGGTCCTTTATACGAAGACAATTGAGTATACTTTGTCTATTGTAGACAGTGCATTGACCCTTTTCAATATTCCATTCTCGTATTACATAATTGCAACCGTAGATAAACATATCCATATCATCACTGACACATGCCCATGCTTGATTGGTTTTCACATAATATGCACATATAATATCCGCTTCTTGAGGTGCATCAATATAGGTCACACCGAGGCTTTTCAGCAATTTCCGAACTTGGTCAATATGGTCGTGGGTCACTTTCACCGATTCCCGTTTGTAAAATATCATCTTCTTTTCCAGTTTATCCAATTCTTCTACTGTTAACGATGCCATTGCTTTTTCATCTTCCATGGTCTCTTTACATAGATTGTATTCCGCTATTGCCTCTTTCCTTTTGTAGTAACGTTCCAATAGCACTTGGAATTTTTCCTCCGAAGGTTTCCCATCAAATACAAATATTGGGGTGATTTGGTTTTGGTGGCATTGGGCCACCATCATGAAGAAGTTCTGCAGTAGACAATCCTTCTCCAAAAATCGATATAAATATATACTGGTGTCTATCACCAAGGTTTTGTTTTTCAATTCACTGATTTGGACATTTTGAATACTCTTTTTGCATTGAGTTTTCAAAAACCGATTCAAATATTTGATTCCCATACAATTAATAAATAGTTGTTTTCTATTGTTATCTACTACAAAACAACCCCTATAATTTTTTTTCAATTTTTTTGCGCATATACTTATGAGGAAATAGCGGTTAGTAAAGAGCCTTTGAAATCATGAAGTCCAGTATGCATCAAATCGATGGAAATATCGGCATATATTTGTCCACCCATATTGCTCCAACGTTGGCAAAATAGCCAATCTTCCGACAAATACTTTTCGTCTACTACTGCACAATCGAACAGAGCATACGCTTGTTCATTTTCGTGGGGTTTCAAAAAATTCACATCGTCCGTGTATTTAGTAGATGGAAATGCCTTTTGCATACACTCGACCATTTTCCTTTGCAGCATCATGAATCCAGTAGCCAGATGTTTGATTTCAATTAGATTGTTTTTCACTTCTATGTTTCCAGTAGTTAATCGATTAATATTGTAATTGAGCATATGATTCTCAATGAGAACATTATCGGCGGTATTTTTCAGAATTTCGTGTCTGTCTTTCTTCGATGTCCATGAGTCTACAATATTGGGCTGCTTTAATCGGTCCCATTCGATTTTCTTCAAGGGATAGACTCCTCCTACGATTCGTTTATCGGATAACAGTAGACGAATAATATCCACTGGTTTCCATGTAATATCTGTGTCAATATACAAAACATGTGTCATTTTCGGATTACTCATTGCTTTTGCCAATAAATTATTACGTGCCCTTGGTATCAAACTATCATTTCTACAGAATTCTACCTGCACTTCAATGTTGTATTGTTTTAATAACTTGATAGTTTCAATTAAACATATTGTATAATTCACATAACACATACTTCCATACGTTGGAGTCAATATATACACAAATGGCTTACTGGTCTCCACAAATTGATTTATTTTTTCTACAATAGAACTCATTATTATAGAAAACAGTAAAAAGTATATTTATATCTATTTTATCCGTAAATCCATTTAGTCATTTCAGGTTCAGTCCTTGGACCACTATAATATTCGACTGGACTGTCTTCATTCATTAATCGATAAATAGTAGGGACTCCATTTACTTCTAAATTCGCATTTGGGTAAGTTGTATTGAATTTTTCGACTTTTTTTTCGTATGGATCGCCCATGTCATTAATGGGTGAAACCGAGTTTTTACAGACCTTTTTCCATTGTCCTTTCATGTCGCGGCAAAAATGACAATATTCACTATAAACTCGTCCAAATATCAACGGTTTGTTTTGGACATGTATACTTGGTTTCGGTTTTTCTTTTTTTTGTAGTAAAATCGAGTCAACCACTTCATCAAAGTGGACTTTACGGGTTCTCATTTTGGGAAATTTGCGAAATTTGCGAAATTTGCGCCTTTGTGTTTTTTTGACGGGTTCTGGTTCTGGTTCTGGTTCTGGTTCTGGTTCTTCAATCACCACTTCTTCTACTGTAGGTGACGGTGTTTTATTCTTGAGGGTTTTCTTCTTCTTCTTGAGTAGTTTCTTCTTGGGCGTTTTCTTATTCTTGAGTGGTTTCTTCTTGGGCGTTTTCTTTTTACTGTAGATGTCCATTTATATACTATTATGATGTTTTTTCTATTATGCTAAATATATAGAACACATATCCATAATAAAAAGAAATAATGAATCTTTATCATAAACTTTTCATGGTATTTTTAATTGCTGTATTTGCAATGGGATTTGCAGTATGCTTGGACCCATCCTTTAATAAAGAAAATATGGAAAATTTATTGGCTGGCAATAATCAACTCCCTTTAGACCAACTTCCTCCACAACAAAACCAACAACAAGAATCGCCTTGTCCTGATGTTTTAATTCGGTCTGGCACAAAACTATATTTGCACAATTCATCTAAACCGAAGAGTGATACGAATCCATTGGTTTTCGAGGATCTTCCAGAGTATTTAGCCTTTTTGAAAAAACAAAGAAACGCAGGTGTTCGGTGCCCCGTTTTATTTTTACAAGAAGAATCGAATACACAGGGACAAACGGTATACCGAATGCGACCAGGTGGACCTACAGCAATGGGTGAATTAGGAGGGTTACAAGTGCAACCACCTCAGCCTGTAGAAGTATTTGATGCAAGTCGAGACGGAGAAACATATAATCAGAACCACTATGCTGGTTTCGATTCACATGGCCAGCATGTTGGACAATATACTGAATTGGACCAAATCCATCGTTCTACTGCAACCGAAAACCGAGTTAGTGACAATCCAATGGATTCAAATTGGGGAGGAGTCGAATTTAGTAGACAAACTGTAAAAAGTGGTAAATATGAAGGACGAGAAGTAGGAAAACCCAGATTTGTTCCGAAAATTACCGAGATTTATAAATAAAAAAATTACATCATCAATCATACAACATAAATAACAATACCCCCATTAATCATAAGACATTGTGTTATACATTAAGATCAAATAAACAAACCCTAATGCAATATAGTATAAAAATGCTTGATAATCTGTGAATTTCATATTTTTTACAAATAAATCGGATAGTCCAAATCCAGTCACATACAACAATACTTGCTCTAAATGATTAATAAACAAAAATGGAAATGAAGGCATTATATAAATAAAGTATATTTATATGATACGGTCTATTGGATAAAAAAATCCACGGGGGGTCAGGGGGATGGAATCCCCCTCCCTAAATACGTTTGCAAATTTTGTATAATATTCTTTCCAATACGTCGTTTTCCAACCATCAATTGAGACAAGCTTTGTATATCCGTATTGACTAAATCAATCAGTTTACTAAAGTCGCCATCTACGTGGTCCATCAGAGCAACTGCTGTAGCATTACTAATGGTTGGTATTTGTTTTAAAAAGATGATCCCAATATTCTCTCGAGTAATGTTTTCCTTCTTTTCTCTTTTGATAACATATTTAGCATATCCTAACTGATTCTCATTTTCCCCCGATTCCGCACTCTCCATTTTGCTAAATGTCGTAGAAGAATAATCTCGATTGATTTTCGTGCAACACATGATTAATTGTTCTACAGTATCATGGGGTTGGGTCGTTCTCCAAATATGAAAGCCTTTAGTAAAAGCTAAAGATGTCATACAACTCACAACCAATTGTTTATCTTTTGGATTCAATTGAGAGAAAATACCTTCAATACCATATATGACTTGATTCGGTTTATAATGCTGTAGAATACGAGCACTTTGTTCTGCATAACGTCCATCCCGCAGAGAATTTAATAAATCGCTAAAGGTTTTTCTCTCCCAGATAAATAATAATTGGTCATCATAATAAATCTCCATATCTCCTAAATCCAATGTCTTTACTTCTACAGTTAACCAATCATATGCTTCTTGTTTTGACTGAATGAGAGAAATAATCTCATGTTCACGATGGTCTACAATAATTTTCATAAGTGGATTATAAAAGGAGATAAATTCTATTTATATTTATTCAAATAAATACAAATCTGGTTATAGTGATGTTATCATTTTACCAGTGATCAACACCCATACTGGAAGTGAATCGAAGATTGGCTAATTGAGATATATTTCTCTGGTGAGCACGTTGTTGTCTCCATTGCTTAAGACCACAGCAGTTTCTACCAGGTCTCACATGTAGAGGAAACCAGTTGTTTCTTCCAACTAATGAGGGCATACCTGCCTTTTTGTTTCCGCCTCCTTGGTTTTGGTTAGTAATACTGTCTTTATATGCTACGGTGCTTGAGTATCCCATATCTTATTCTATATAATACCCTAAATATATTTATTTTGTCGGGGGGTGTTGAACATTATAACAACCCTTTTCGATAGAGGAAAAAAGAAAGAGGAGAAAAAATGAAAAATTGAAAAATATATATGAATCCAATTCTTTCTACAATAATAGAAAAAGAACTGTAGAAAAATCATACCCTTTAATTGCTAAAGTAATTTAAAAAGACATGTTTTCTAAATTAAAAAAAGATGATGACTTATTTGTCCTAAAAGAAAATGGAATGGAATCATTGGTGTTCGACCCATACAATGAAGTAAATAAACAGATTACCCATGATGATGTATTAAGAATTTTGGCTAAATATAATGTGCAAGTTCCTATTCATAACTTTGAATTATACAAGCGTGCATTTATTCATCGTTCCTATATAAAACGACCCGAATTACGGAACAATACAACAATCCAATTTATTCCTAAACCACATTCTTGTATTGAATTATCGACTAAATCCAATGAGCGGTTGGAATTTTTGGGAGATGGAGTATTGGAATGTATTGCTAAATTTTATTTGTATAAGCGTTTTCCTAAAGCAGATGAAGGATTCATGACCGATACGAAAATCGAATTGGTGAAAAACGAAACAATCGGTCGTATTGCAATGGAAATGGGACTACATGAATGGTTTATTTTATCGAAACATACTGAGATGAAAAATGTTCGTGTAAATCATAAACGATTAGGGTGCTTATTTGAGGCATTTGTAGGAGCATTGTTTCTTGATTTCAATCGTGTTCCGATAAAAGACGAAGACCATTGGTTCGATACCATGTTTCAGTGTGGACCGGGGTTTCAAATCGCGCAATTGTTTGTAGAATCCGTGTTTGATAATCATATCGATTGGTCTAAAATTACGAAACAGTCAGACAACTACAAACGTCCTCTACAGGAATTATTGCAAAGCGAATTTAAAACGACACCCTTGGTAATGGAAATCTCGTCGTTTCACAGTGAAACTGGATACTATATGGGAGTATACTTGTGTTTAGGCCAATCGTCCCATCATTTGTCTCATGAGAAATCATTGAAAATATCAGAGTTCCCATCATTTGAAAGCATCCATTTATACATGGCCAAGAAGCAAAAGATATTTGTATATTTAGGCGAAGGAAAACACAGACTAAAACAAAATGCCGAACAAGCAGCCTGTAGAGAAGCTATTGAAAATTTAAAACAAATGAATGATTTTGAAGAAACAATCAAACATGTTCAACAAAAACATAATATTTACTCCTAAGGGGGATTCCATCCCCCATACCCCCTGTTCCACGATAGTTGAATGGGATGTAATCAAATGGGCCCCATATCCCCCTGTTCCACGATGGTTGAATGGGATGTAATCCTATGATGGCATTAAGTATGACTAAAAGGGGGTGTAGGGGATATATCCCCAACCTCCACACAAAAACATAGATAAAGTATATATATAGATATATTCATTGTCATTTTTTCTATAGTAATATATGATCACCGATAATACACAACCGATTGATGTTTTACTCGGTAAAAAACCCGAGCCTGTTGTTTATAAAGAATTAATAGAATCATATCAACAAAAACAATCTTCGTCGGATGATGCAGTTTCTCTCCATCATCTTTTAGAAGATAAACGTGTGGTTCATACTTCCATGGATCGAAATGTTATTCTACAGCGGTTAAAGACAAATGGATTTTTAGTCAGTCCATGCATAGAAGACCGAGCAGCTGTTACCACCACATCTTCTTCTTCCTCCTCAGAAGAAACAGTAGAGGAAATCAAGCCGAAAGCCGCCCCTGATTTTGCAGTGAATTCTGATGACGAAGATGACGACCAAAATAATGCAGATGCACTACACGGTCGTAAAATACCAAAGAAAATTACTATTGGTAAAACCAATCCACCTAAAGCGGTAGAAGAAAATGAACCCGAATCCGAACAAGAACCCGAACCCGAACCCGAACAAGAACCCGAACCTGATTCTTCTACTGTCGACCTACCAGAGGCCAATCATTATCGGGAAGTCCAAGAAGAACCTTTGCATTTGGATTCGGATACTATTTTCGTGGTTTGCAATAGCAAAGACACTCAGAAACCTCCAGGAAAAGAACCTGGAGAGAAAATCAACAGTAGTAAGAAAACCAAACCCTTTTATGATGCTTTAGCGAAAATTGGCAATTGGCGAACTGTATTGTGCAATGATTCTATGCATAGTTTCCAATTAGACAATATTACATGGTCTACAGTAGATCACTATTATATTGCTTCGCAATACAAAAACCAATCCTTTTTTTCCGATTTAGCTCAAAATTACGATATTGCTAAAGCAGTAGAAAAAACCAAAAAATATAGCAGTAAGAAGGTCAGTGTTGATAGCAATTTCTCTCAACGCAACAAAAGAGAAATGTATTTAGCTTTGTATGCTAAATTTACTCAACATCCCGAACTTGCCAGAATCTTACATGCAACTCAAAATGCAACTTTGATGTATCGCATTAGTCCCAAGAAAAAGGCCGAATTTACGGAATTGATGTGGCTACGACATAGTTTGCGTAAATATACAGAACAAGTTTGGAAACCATTAGTAGAGGAACCTACGGCTGCGGCGGCTGTCGCCGCCGCTGTTCCCCGTAAAAAGAAATCGGAACAAGAAGAATCAACCGAATCCTTGGAAAAAGTAGCATTGGGTGAATATGAATTGCAATTACCAGTATACAAACCCGATGTAGTTCGTGTTTCCAGTTACTATTTAAATAACCGTGTTCAATTTGTCCAATCCATTAATCAATTGTTTCAGCATATTCGCAAAAACAACCCATCGGATAAAATTGTAGGAAGAAATAGTTTTGACCTACTGGAACATCAACGCATTGTATTGAATTATTTACAAGGCGATAGACCTTACCATGGATTATTGGTATATCACAATTTAGGAACAGGTAAATCATGCACATCTATTGCAGTAGCAGAAGGTATGAAACATGATAAAGAAATCATTATTTTATTACCCGCTTCTCTCAAAACCAATTATTGGGCCGAACTACAAAAGTGCGGAGATATGATTTACAAACAAAATCAACATTGGGAATTCGTTTCTACAGATGGACGTCCCGATTTGGTCCCCGTTTTGGCGAAAGCATTGAATCTAAACACGGTTGATATTCGTAAAAATAAGGGTGCATATATGGTTGATGCTCGCAAAGAACCGAATTTCGCCAATTTATCTCCTACTGTTCAATCTGCCATACAAGAACAATTGCAAGAAATGATTAATCAAAAATACAAAAATATTCACTACAATGCAAATAACTTAGGTAGTAAAGTAGATGAATTGCGACGCAATAAGAAAAATCCATTTGATCATACTGTCGTAATATTAGAAGAAGCCCATAATTTCATTAGTCGTATTGTAGGAAATCTTCGAAAGAAAAAGACCGCCGAAACATCGGTTTACATTCGCATTTACGAACTCATGTTACAAGCAACCGATTTCCGTATTGTTATGCTTTCGGGAACACCCATCTTGAATTACCCTCAGGAAATGGGAGTCATGTTTAATCTTCTTCGTGGAGGTATTCTAACATGGACATTTGATATTAACACCAAAGAATCCATGTCCACGGAGAAAGTCGAATCCATGTTAAAAAAAGAACGGTTGTTAACTTACGATTACTTACAATACCAATATGGAAAAATCACCATTACGAAAAATCCATTTGGTTTTGTCAATGTAGATCAACGTCGGGCACCTACTACTGGGGCTGCCGCGGCCAATACCAAAAAGAAACGTCCAGCAGTAAAAAGCCATAAAACTACTCAAAAACAACGTCCATCCAATGATGATAATACAAATACGGATTCTACAGTTGCCAACCAATCTGGTGGTGCAGGAAAATACGGAGTCCGTTTAGACAGTAGAGGAAATGTCGATAACAAGCAATTCGAAAAGAAAGTGCAGGCCATTTTGGAAAAAAATAATATTCAAGTCAAATCCGCAAAATCCAAAATAGAAAAATGTTTACCCGATGACGGAAAATTCATCGAAACATTTATTAAAGAAACATCGTCATCGTCATCTACTGAAAATGATGACCAAACCGATTTAATCAATATTAATACCTTACGTAGACGCATATTAGGCTTGACATCTTACTACCGCACATCCAATACAGATGTATTACCAAGAATCATTATGACCGATTCCAATAGTCCAGTTCATCAAGTTCGGGTTCCTATGAGTGACCATCAAATCGAATACTATTTGAAAGTCCGTAGTGATGAACGAATTCAAGAGAAAAATGAGAAAAAACGCAAAAGAATGGTCAACAACAATGACCTATACGAAGAATCATCCAGTTCATATCGGGTCTTCTCTCGATGTGCTTGTAATTTCACCTTTCCCAATGATATTAAACGACCAATACCAAAAGGGAAAAACAAAGAAGTCCATGAACATACAATAGAAGCAAATACAGCTACACCTGTTATGATGGCCGAATACCAAGACGAAGATGCCAATAATCAAGACGACTTTTATCAAAAAGAAATCGTGTATACCATGAAAAAAATCGCAGAAACACGTGATACATTACTCAAAGGCGATTCATTGAAAAAATACAGTCCAAAGATGTGGTCCATTTTGCAGAATCTACAAGATAAACGATACAAGGGACTCCATTTACTCTACAGTGCATTTAGAACATTGGAAGGCATTGGTCTTTTCAAAGAAGTATTAATGGCCAATGGCTATCAAGAATTCAAACTGACGAAAAAAGATGGCACGTGGCATTTAGCCGATGATTTCAAACTCGACGGTAGACCTTGTTTTGTATTGTATACAGGAACAGAAGAAGTCGAAACCCGTGAAATCATACGAAATATTTACAATGGAGATTGGAACCCACCAAATGTTCCCGAATCCATTAGTGTTCAATTGAGAGAAATTTCATCCAATAATCTCTACGGTGAAATTATCCAGTTGTTCATGATTACTGCTGCTGGTGCAGAAGGAATCAACTTGAAAAATACTCGATATGTCCATATGATGGAACCATATTGGAATATGGTCAGATTGGAACAAGTAATGGGACGTGCACGCCGTATTAAGAGTCACGTTGATTTACCAAAAGAGGAACAAACCGTCCAGACATTTTTGTATTTGTCTGTATTGTCTGATTCCCAAATCAAGAATGGGCAATACAAAGAAATCACGGAAAATGATGTAAGTAAAATCACGGAAACCCCCATTACCACAGATGAATACTTGTATGAATTGTCTCAATTGAAACAGAAAATAAACAAACAGTTATTGACAGTCATGAAAGAAACCGCAATGGATTGCCATGTCCATATTCAAGAGCACAAGAAGAATGAGAAATTAGTCTGCTACGGTCCACAATCGGGAGATAAAGAGTTTGTAGATTACCCAGCCTTGGATAAAGTATTGGAAGAAGATCCAAATTAATAACACCCCTATTTGAGAAAGCTTACTCAAGTGAATAGTAGGCCAATAATGGTTGTCCCCATCCATCAGGTGTTTTCGTATACCCATCGGGTATATCGACTCGAGTAATGGACAACGTTTTATCGTTTATGCTGTAGATGAATTTATCTTTACAGTCAATGTCTTGAAAAAAATACAATGGTTTTTTCAATGCCCAAGGTAATTGTATTATTTTTGTCCTTGTTTTACTGTCTCCAATGACAATACGGGCAAATGCACAACTAACAAAAGGGTAAGTATGTAAACTGTAGTCAGCTTTGGTGGGTAAATTCGGGTAATCGAGAGAATCTATTGGAAAAGGGATTTTATTTTTAGGTGGTTCTTGGGAAAACCAATCACGATTCACATAGGTCAATTCCAATACATTGGGAATGGAATGCACAATAGGACCATTGTTGTTGCCATGGGCATGGATTATATAATGGGATTGATTTAATTTAGCGAGACATTTGGTTTTGAGTTCGATCGACCCCCAATGGTCGTTGCCACACATACCGTGGAATTCAATGGCGATTTGTTTGAATTTACGTAGTTGGTCTACAGTAAGAGACTCTAACCATTCATATTCGCCACCCTCAATGTCGATACTCAAGAATATGTTGTTGTATTTGTTGATTAAATCGTGTAGATTACAATGACGGTCATCATTATTGGCACCAATGTTTTTACGGAAAAACTGGATTTCTTTGGTGTAACGCCAAGGGTAATCTGCAATGGTGCCATCGAACGCGTAACAATGTTCTTTTTTCAAATAAGAATGGGACTGTAGAAAATCACGTGTAAAACTCTCTTCATCGGAAATACCACATGAAATGTAACAATCATACATGGTATTTAACATTCCTATAACATATCCCCCATCTGTGCTACTGCCAAATCGCTTTTTAGCGGAAAACTCCTTGACTTCTAATAATTCCAACTGATTCATCTACTGCTATACATTATTTAGTAAACATTAAAATAATGTATCCAACGCACCTGGGGGATGAAATCCCCCATACCCCCTGTAGGGGGATACATCCCCCATACCCCCTGTTCCACTTGGGGGATTTCATCCCCCATACCCCCTGTGTTCCACGTGGGGCGAGCCTCCTAAAGTATAATCATGGGATTTTAGAAAATGAACCCCACGTGGAACAGGGGGTATGGGGGATGTATCCCCCAGGGGGATGGTATCCCCAATTTAGTATCGAATAGGTGGCAATGGAGATAAACACAATTTGATATCCCCCATTTCACTACCAATATCATATTTCACAATCAAAGGTAAATTGTTTTCCAAATAAATTTCCAAATTCTGGGATAATGGAGTGCATTTGATGAAATTATTCAAGGACTTTAGGGAAAACTCCCCACTCATCACTACTGTAGGATCCGGCTTTTTACGGAACTTAATGGCATCCATCTTGTCTTCCAATAAATTGTTATCCGATGCCTGCTCGGATCGGAAGATGCGGGATTTAGCAAAGTTTCCTTCACATGAAAATATTAAATCATCTCCTACGGATTCGATTTTAATACGGTCAGATATACCTGTTAAATCACGGATGATTTTTTGGAATCCAACACTCGGCATGTGAATAATAGCAGAATAACTTACATCGGGCACTTCCAATTCATCATCCTCTGGTTCAAATAGCCGTAGCTTATAATTATTGCATTGATTGATCTTACCATTATCATACTGTAGACCTAAATGAGACACACTACCTTCATTGTAATCATCTTTGTCAATATACATGGAAAATAAATCATCATTGGATGTATTGGATATTAATTTAAATAAATGTAAAGAATTTGCACAAATGACTATTTTATCAGGTGAACAATCATGTTTCTCGAATTTCATCTTTACTGCCACCAATGTTGTATGGTTCTTATCAAAGTTTATTATTTTCATTCCATTTTTATCAATTATCATGGTCACATCGGGGACTAAATCTTTTAAAGCACTATATAGGTTACGAATAGGTGATATTTGAATCGTTTGCATAGTCAATACATTGTTTTCGATCTCCATTCTGATTTCCCAAAAAAAAGAATGCGTTCAGTATGACGAATTGTAGAACGATTTATTTATATGCGTTTTCTTATGAATTTTTATTTCTTTTTTTTACTAATTTATTTTTTATTATGGTTACTCTTTTTTCATCCTTAAGCTAAAATCCATTGTCCTGGTTTACCTGTAGAATAACTACGTTTGATTGGTGGACTTTGTTGTCTGGGTCTGGTTCTGAGTCTGGCTTTTTGTTTGGATCTTTCTCTATGGTATTCCAGTTCTTGATACAAGAAGGTAAACACATTCGGATGATAAGAGTAACTGGCTTTTGCACATTCAGGGAAATACATGACCGGTTTGTCCCGCGTGACTAAGTAATCATTGTATTTCACCAATATACCATTCATGATTCCTACTGCTCTCTTCCTTCAGATATAATGGTTAAAGAAGTTTTTCTTTGTATCTTACTTTCTGCTAAATAAATATTGCAAATGGCAATATTTTTTTCTGAGATTTTCAATTTTTCAGGATGAAGAATGAAGAAACCTTTAGGAATCTCCGTGGAGCTTAAACATCACTCCATGTTTTGTTAAATTATCAATCATAGTAATCTGATTTGGGTCTTGATTTTCATTATTGCGTAGCCATATTTTAATGATACAAAAGTTCTTTTTAGGGGAAATCGTGATACCATTAACACAATTATTGTAACTATCTTTTTTCGCCAGTGTTTCCCCAGCGGCGTGAAACATCATGTGTCGCCATACTTGCACTACATGTTTATTGACGACTTTATAGGAAAAGCAGCCTCCTGTGCGATTAGCTGGGTCTTCCCATAAAGGTGTAATTCCTTTACGCATAAAAAATAACATGCTGAATTTGATTATATTGTCAGTCAACAACTGATTTAGTGATATTGTCTTTTCTACTGTATTGATTTCATCATGTAATACAGTATATCCAGATAAGGTCCAATCTTTTTCTGTTGGCAAATGGTGATATAACACCCAAGTATCCTCCAATTGATGGGTCGCTGTAGAAGTAGAATGGGATGATGATTCAGTTGTTACACATAACATATTCATGGTTCTGATTTCACCCCAAGATAAATAATAAAAATGAGTATTCTTTATATTATTTTACTGTAGATAATAATGATGTGAATTTATTGATTTATTGATTTCCCCCTTCTTTTTTTTGTTCCTCCTCTGTTGATTCTACTTGTTGCTCTTCTGGTTGTTCTGCTTCTGTTTCTGTTTCTGTTTCTGGTTGTTTTTGTTCTGCTTCTGTTTCTGTTTCTATTTCTGTTTCTGGTTGTTTTTGTTCTGCTTCTGTTTCTGTTTCTATTTCTGTTTC
>ERZ807291.2474-NODE-2474-length-27856-cov-11.446495_pt1 | contig 27856 bp, 23 predicted proteins | sample MGYA00521257_ERZ807291 | MGnify/ENA primary metagenome ERZ807291 (study PRJEB31413, sample SAMN03169783) | marine metagenome | biome: Marine; feature: Water; material: Subsurface seawater | place: North Sea | collected 2011-04-28 | depth 1 m m ...
TGACCGTGGTTTATGTGACACATGACCAGGAAGAGGCGCTAGCCGTGTCCGACAAGATCGTGGTTATGGACAAGGCTAAGATCGCCCAGATCGGATCTCCGGTGGATCTGTACGAGAGACCCAACTCCGTGTTTGTTGCCGACTTTATTGGTGAGGCAAATATTTTAGGATGTAAAGTCCTTGACCGTAGCGAAGATCGGTCATCTGTTTGCGTTGACAATTATGAGCTTGATGTTGGGAACGTCGTACCCCCAGATAGAGAGGCTAGACTGGCGGTACGTCCCCGAAATATTGTTCTGTCAGCGGATGAAAATGCCAACGCGCTCTCGGGAACCGTCAAGAAAGTGTCGTACGTAGGTAGCCACTACGAGTACACCATCGCAGGCACTTTTGGTGAAATGTTCGCCATCGAAGATTCAGGACTCCCGGCAAAGTCAGAGGGCAGTGAGGTATCTATCACTTTCAAGGATGGGGGCTCTTGCCTAGTGCCGATCTAACCAAATCATCCTCTCCGAAATGATCATTCGCCATTTTGAGTAGCTGCTCGAATACGCCGGGCCACCCGACAATCACTCGGCCCCCTAAGGCAATCATTTCTTGTGCGTTCTGGTCCTCGATTAGTCCCCCGGCCTCTTTTACGATTAGCTGACCCGCCAGGCAGTCCCATGCATTCATATGATGTTCGATGTATCCGCTATAACGCTGATCCGCTACATGTGCGAGCGATAGTGCCCCGGACCCATTTCGGCTAAATACCCCGCCAAGTTTAAAAATTTCATTTATTACGGCGACTACTGGTTTGGTTGTAGTACGGCCTGAGTAACCTAGACTTAATGTACTGGCAGCAATCGTGAACTCCTTCTTCGGCGAGAGCTTACGGTCATTCAAAAACGCTCCTTCGTTTAGTTGTGCTGAAAACAGTTCGTCACAATTGGGGTCGTAGATCACCCCTGCTAAGATTTGTTGATGCTCTACGATGGCGATGACTATGCACCACGCAGGTACGCCAGAAATGTAATTTGCAGTACCGTCGATTGGATCTAGCACCCACTGCAGATTTGCTGACTCATTGGTTCGGCCAAACTCTTCACCCACGATTCCATCATCAGGATAAGCTTCTTGGATCCTAGCGCGTAGATACAATTCGGTAGACTTGTCCACCTCCGAAACAAAGTCTTGTGCACCCTTGGCTGTAATCGTAAGATCTTTCCAGTTCGAAAACGCTTTTACGGCTTCGGCCGATGAATTACGAACAATTTTTTTGGCAAACTCTAAGCGCGAACGGATGTCCATCAGGTCTCAACCTCGACTAATAGCTTGTATCATCTCATGAAGTAAATCAGTCTGACATAGTTTAATAAGCTATGCGCTACGGTAGAAACGCCGATTCCTGCGATTTGTGTAATCGCTTATAACCTCAGAGGGAGTTCTTTTCGTTTTCCAAGCGTGGAATAGCCAGTTAGTTTCAAGCTCACCGAGCCAATCATCACAAGGCGGGTCGAGATCGAGATTACTTGGAAACGGGTAGGCATCAACCATCGCGCGGATCGCCCGTGAAACCAAGTTTCTGTCAGTTTGATTCAGTAAGTGCGGATAGACTTTTCTTACAAGAGCTGGGAAGTCGAGGTGCTCCATGGGCTTCGCCAGCGCTGAAGAAATCTGCAGTAAGTTGACGAGTCTTGGATCTCGAGTTTGATTCCCACCAGCCGCATGAAAGATGCTCGGATTAAAGAAGACCAAATCTCCTTTTTTGAATGGAATTTGACTGAACTCACGTTCGAAACGCTCTTGCTCTTCAGGCCGGCGGTAGGTGAGGTAACCATTACGGTCGTTTTGTGATCCAAGTAAAAGTTTAGTTGGACCCATTTCAACCGGTACATCGCAATGAATGATTGCTCCTTGGAGTGTTAATTGCGCAGAAGCTTGACGGATGAGATCAGGCATCTCCGCCACTAATGATTCAGGATAAAAACCTAAGTGATAATCTCGGTGACCCGTTTGCGGGGCGCCGCCAGGAACTACGACATTCACTTGAGCAGTGATTTGATAGAGCGGACCTAGCCAAGCCTTACTGACACGATGTAGCCATTCATTGCCATAGTAGTCAGCAAACAGCTGTGGTGCATCTTCGGCGAGCTTGTTGACAGCATTCCAGAGTCGTTGATTCGAGCCGGATGCGAAATGGTCAGCAGCCTCGTTGCCTTCGTTTTCAATTCGTGCGAAGAACGTACTTGAGACGGCATCTAACAAGGCGTTGTCTTGGTAAGCGTCGCGAACAATAAGAGCGCCCGGGCCGTTTTCGAGACGCTTTTGGATATCTTGAGAACTGATATCCTCTGTGTGCTGGATAACTAGCTGATCATCCATTCGTGTTCCGGATCATTTTTAAAGTGCCAAACGCGCTTCGGCCCCGCCATCACATTGAGATAATAGCTGTCATATCCATGTGCAGCACCAACTGGGTGATACCCTTCGGGTACCTTGACGCAGTCACCATTCTCAACTGCCATCGTTTCGTCGATCGATCGATCATCCGTATACACCCGTTGGAAAGCAAAACCTTGTGGGGGGTTCACCCGATGATAGTAAGTCTCTTCAAGCACTGACTCGACAGGAATATTATCGACACAGTGCTTGTGCGGTGGATAGCTTGACCAGTGCCCTGCCGGTGTAAAAACTTCAACAACAAGCAAGGAATTGGCGGGTTGGGTTTCTGGCAAGATATCGTGAATGAAGCGAGTATTCGTTCCTTTCCCGCGAGTGCTCTGTGTCTGATCTGACCTTTTGATTTTGCGTGCTGGTAAGTTCACACCACCAGGTGCGGAGCAAAGACCTAGCTCAAGTTCATCAAGAGCGGTTAGTGTCACCTTTTCATGAGCTGGAACGTATAGATGTTCAGTGAGCTCTTGGTCGAACAAACTTGTCCGCCCGCCGACTGCGTCAAACTCGGTATTGTTGAGTTTGGCGTTAAAGGTTCCGATGATCGGAACTAAACAGAATTCTCGATCACCAGTGAAGAACTCATGAACTTCTCCAGCCCGAAGCTTCACGACTTTGAATCCAACAAAATTCCAATTGGCATTTTCAGGAGTGATATCGATCACTATTCCATGTTGAGACTTCGGTTTAACCAGTAGCGAGGTCATACGGTTCCCCCGAGAGAGGATTCAAGTTCAGCCAATTCCTGACCGCCAGCCATCAAATCTTGAAGTTCTTCGGGAGTGATTTCTCCTTTGTTTGCAGTACCGAGTGTCTTGCCGCGATTCAACACTGTGAAACGATCACCCACCGCAAGCGCATGTCGAACGTTGTGGGTGATGAATACCACGGCAATTCCGTCTCGACGCACACGATCAACGGTTGCGAGGACATTCGCTGTCTGCCTCACTCCCAGTGCTGATGTCGGCTCATCGAGTATCAGCACTTTTGCTCCAAAATAGACCGCACGAGCAATGGCAACTGTTTGTCGCTCACCTCCCGACAGTGTGCCAACCGCTTGATGAGGTCCACGTAGGTTGATGCCCATTTTGCGCATTTCATCCATCGTGACTTGATCGGCTCGCTCGTGATCGAATAGATCAAATCCCAACCACTTTTTCACAGGCTCGTTACCCATGAAAAAATTCCGGCTGACACTCATCAAAGGGATCATGGCCAGGTCTTGATATACCGTTGCAATTCCCTGCTGCATAGACTGCCTAGGATCCTCAAAATGAACGGTTTCGCCGCGCATTAAAAGTCGTCCTGAAGTCGGAGTATGGACCCCAGACATCGTTTTGATCAGCGTTGATTTTCCTGCGCCGTTATCACCGAGTAGACAATGGCACTCACCTTCTGAGACGCTGAAATTAACGCCTCCAAGTGCAATGACTGTTCCAAAATGTTTCTCAACATTCTGCATTTCAAATAAAGGAGCCATGATTATTTTTCTCCCGTAATGATACGACGGATGTAGGTATTGAGAATCACTGCTGCAAGTAGCAAGACACCGAGGAAAACCCGGAAAAGCGAACTTTCTACACCAGCAAAAAATAATCCCTGTTGGACGACTCCAAAAATCAGTGCGCCAAGAGCGGCACCAATGACACTTCCATATCCGCCGGTCAGCAATGCTCCACCGATGACCACCGCGATGATTGCTTCAAATTCTTTTAATAGTCCCCGATCTGCACCAGCTGATCCAAACTCCATGACCTGACAGGCTGCGAAAACACACGCGCAAAAGGCCGAGAACATAAACATTAAAATTTTGACTCGATTCACTGGCACGCCTGCGTAGCGTGCAGCTTGCGCATCTCCCCCCGATGCAAAAATCCAGTTACCAAAACGTGTTCGTGTTAGGACAAAGTGGCCGAAGATAACTAAGCCGATCGCCCAGAGAAGCAATGCAGGTATGCCGTCAACTACGGGTTGTCCTGCGCGGCTACCTCGTTCAAAGACGTCGATGAAACCAATATCCGCTAGCCAAATAAAAAACGACTCACCAACTTTGCCACCAAACAGCGACGCTATCCAATCTCCTTCCGCAGCGTCTGAGACACCACCAATGATGGTCTTCCTCTCAATTAGTTGGGGGAAGAAAATTGTGAATCCGCGAAGAATAAATAAAAATGCGAGCGTGACAATAAAGCTGGGTAGACCGGTCCTGATCACGATATATCCATTTAGCGCACCAAGGGCGGTACACAAACCAAATGTGACTAAAATTGCAGTCCATACTGGCCATTGGAACGTGACCGAGAAGATCGCCATCATCATTCCAGCAAATCCGATCATCGAGCCCACAGACAGGTCGAACTCACCAGCAATCATCAATAAGCAAGCGCCAACGGCAATGATCATGAATTGCGCACTAACAGTCGACCAGTTGAGTACCCCTCGAGGGCTAAACATACCGCTATCGAACGCTAAAAAACTGAAGAATAAAAAGACGACGATGGTACCTGCAATACTGCCGAGTTCGGGCCGCACGAGTGCTTGCCTAAGTGGCGAAATACTTTTGAGTCGTTCGTCTTGAGCTGAGTCACTCATGAGATTAATCCTAGTTGCCGAGGCACCCCAGTGGAGTGCCTCGGATTGATCTAAGCAAAGAGTGGTTGTTTAGCGATACTCGCCAGCAAATTTGTCAACCATAGTCAGGCCTGATTTTGTGACGAATCCAGGTCCAGAGTTGATGTTATTGCCAGGTAACACGCCATAGCGGTGGTAATTGGTAAGGACCACGACAGGAAGATAGGCCTGCAAGAACGGCTGTTGATCGATACCCCATTGGATAACATCGCCTTTGATGCCTTTGACGATTTCAGCGCCCAGATCAAACGTTCCAAAATAAATGTCGCCAGCCATACCATTTTCGTCAAGCGCCAGTAGTGTTGGATCTGCAGATGTTGGCCCCAAAGTCAGAATTGCATCCGTTTTTGGATTAGCGTCAAGGTACGCGAGAACCTTGTTTTTGATTTCACTAGGATCCTGGCCTGAGTCAATCATTTGATTACCAAGCTCTACACCTAGACCGTCGGCAAAGCCTGTGCATCGTTCGGTTGATGATGGGCTGCTGATGTAGTGGTTAACGCACAAAAAGCTCTTAATGCCATCGCCTTTTGCTCGGAGGCCTGCTGCATAACCTGCGTCATACTCGGGTTGTCCAACATACATCAAAGCACCGACTTCACGAGCCTGCTCTGGTGTGCCTGAATTCATGATGATTACATCGACACCTGAGGCAACAGCATCTTTAATCGGCCCAGAAAGAACGTCATAGTCTGCCAGTGTCGTGATAATTCCATTAGGGTTCGAGGCAGCTGCTTGCTCAATAATTCGAGCCATGTCAGCTAAGTCTCCAGTTGGTGGGTTGCGATACTCGACCTCAACACCCATCTGCTTTCCAGCGAGCGCAATACCATTTTTGATAGTATTCCACCAGCTGTCTGAATCAGGGGCGTGAGACACCAGTACATAACGCTCACTCCCATGGCCCCCAGCATTTGCGGTCACGCCCGTTAATGAGGCGATTGCAAGAGTTGAGGCCACGGCTAAACTTTTAAATATTTTTTTCATGGGTTGTCTCCAATTATTATTAGGACAAGAAAAGCACACATGTGACAATCCTTAGTCGCAACCTTAATGGCGTCTTTGAGTTTTTGCAACCGGTTGCAAAGTAAAATTTATAAGTTCGTATTTTTCTCTCCTGGAGGTGTTTGTATGAGCCAATATAGTGGGAAGCGCGCGACGCTCGGCGAGGTTGCAGTCTTGGCTGGCGTCTCGCGAAGTGCGGTTTCTCGGGCATTTACTGAAGGAGCTTCGGTCTCTTTAAAAACACGCTCAAAAGTGGAGAGGGCGGCGTTAGAGCTCGGCTACCGACCCAATGTCCTGGCTCGATCATTAACTACTCGAAAAACTGGGTTAGTGGGGCTTGTCGCCAACAACTTCCATAATCCCATTTTTCTCGAAGTCTTCGATCTATTTACCCGGCAGTTACAGACAGTCGGTTTGCGTCCTTTGATTGTGAATTTAACAGAAGAAACTGAGGCTCATCGAAGCGTACAACTGCTGCTCGAATATCAGGTTGATGCGGTTGTTGTTGCGAGCTCAACACTTCCAGTCGGCTTTGCAGACAGCTTTGCAGAAGCGGGTATTCCAGTCGTTCATGCATTTGGACGACCAACTAAGCGCAGGGATATTAATGTAATCGGGATCGATAATGTTGAAGCAGGTCGATTAGCGGCGCGTCGCTTAATTGCTTGCGGATATGGCGAAGTTGGTTTCCTCGGTGGGCCTGAAAAGGCAACTTCAACGCGAGATCGGTTAGAGGGATTCCTTGATGTGTTGAATGATCATCCGAAGATTAAGACGCGGGTTCATTTTGCTGGTGATTATACGTTTGAGGCTGGATTTGATGAAATGGCTTCAATGATATTACGCGGCCTTGGCGAAGCTTATTTTTGTGCTGATGACGTGATCTCAATCGGAGCGATGTCAGCACTGCACCGAGCGGATTACAAAATCCCCGAGCAAATTGGCATTATTGGCTTTAACGATATGGAAATGGCGGGATGGGATAACGTTCGTTTGACGACCATCCGGCAACCATTAGACCAAATCATCGAAGAGTCTGTTCTGTGCCTTGAACAGATTTTGTCATCCGAACAATCCAAAGGGAGCAAGCAGAAGCTATTGCCTTGCCACATCGTGGAGCGTGATACGCTGCCTCCCGTTAGTTGAGATTAGTCCATTTTCCTTGCGCTTGCCCCGATTGGGCAACAGCATGAATCGCTTTGATGGATTCCGCTCCGTCACTCGCAAGTGGCAATAACGATGAGCTGATGGCGCCCCCTTCCTTTCGTTGCTCAGTAATCACTGCATGAAGTTCCGCATAAATGTTCGCAAAGGCCAGTGGCATCCCCTCCGCGTGTCCAATAGTTACTCGACTTGATCTATCAGCTTCTGGCGAAAGATTCTCCTCCCCGCGTTCAATCACAGTTGTGCGCCCACCAACGGGCGTGTAGTACAGTTGATTGGGCTGTTCTTGAGACCAACGTAAACCACCTGTTTCACCAAACACTTGAATAGCAAGCCCATGTTGACGACCAATTGCGCATGCGCTGGTCCATAAGCGACCCACGATCCCACCAGTCATCCTGAAATTCACCATCGCATCATCTTCTAGTTGACGACTGGGGATCAGGCTGACTGTATCGGCTGATACTGATTGGACGCGCTGATCAGTGATGAAGGTTGCGAGATGAAGTGCGTGAATCCCACAGTCCGCAAATTGGGCTGATACACCGATTTGTTCTGGGTCATAACGCCAGCGAATTCGGGGATTATCGGAATCAGATGCGTCCGCATGGTGACCATGAGCAAATTCAGCAAAAACCATTCTGACTGCGCCGATGTCACCTCTTTTGACCATCGCTTTCATGTGTCGGACGAGGCTATATCCCGAATATCCGTAATTAACAGCGCAAACCGTTCCTGTCTTTTCCGACAGGCGTGCCAATTCCACGGATTCTTCGACGGTCATTGTTAATGGCTTTTCACACAACACATGAAATCCTTCAGTTAGAAAGGCTCTTGTGATTTCGTAATGTGAATTGTTCGGAGTCGCTACGGTCACTAAATCAATGCGGTCGTCTCGATTTTTTTCACCCGCTAACATTTCTTGCCAAGACCCATAACTTCTGTCTGCTAAAAGTCCTAGTTCGACACCAAACTTCTTGCCCCGATCGGGGCGATGATCAAGGGCTCCGGCAGTAAACTTAAAATATCCATCAAGACGGGCGCCAAGACGATGTGCTGGGCCAATTTGACTGCCCTCGCCTCCACCAATTAATCCCCAATTTAAGCTTGTCATTTGTGATATCCCATTAAAAACCAACGGCTGAGAGAAATTGCCGATTTGACACTGCATCCTGCAATGGCGACACATCCAGACTCGGATCGCAATCTTGCTCGACGGTGATCCAGCCAGCATATCCGCGGTTGAGCAATAATTGTCTAGCCCCCAGGAAGTCGACTGACCCCTTGCCAAGGTTGCAAAAAATGCCCTGGCCACATGCATCATAAAATCCAGTCCGGTTCTCGATCACTGCAGCTTGGACCTCTGGATCAATATCTTTGACGTGGATGTAGGAAACGCGCTCAAAGTTTTGATCAATGAATGCGACGGGATCGAATCCAGCATAAGTTTGATGTCCAGTATCAACACAGATTTTAAGGTAGTGTTCATCGATCTCATTTAGCAGCGCATCAAGTTCAGTCTTAAAGTCCATATATCCGCCGGCATGTGAATGGATACTGACGGTTAAACCATACTCATCGGTGCCCATGGTTGCGACATCTCGAATTCGATTCACAAAAGAGACCCAGTCTGCCTCTGCCATTGTCACAGCTTCGTTCGGCCTACCTGCGAAGGGTGCGCGTTGCTCTGAAATCGAATCAATCAACACCATTTGTTGAGCGCCATGCGCAACAAGTGCCTCTGCGGTTCGTCGAGCTTTGCTCATCACCTTAGTTTGCGCGCTGGCGTCGTGAAATGGTTGAAAGACAACGCCTCCAATTAGCTCTAAAGAATATTTCCCTAGTGCGTCCCCCAACTGGTTGGGATCCTCCGGCATAAAGCCAATGGGGCCTAATTCAATTCCGTCGTAGCCGGCCTGTTGGCATTCCATTAAAACAGTTTCCCAGCTGGGGTTCCTTGGGTCATCCGCCCATTCCACTCCCCACGAGCAGGGTGCATTACCAATTTTGATCGACATAAGATTTTCCTTACACAACAGTCCAAGATTGAGTTTGGTGAGATCGACGGATAGCCGTACAAACCTTCATGACTTCGAGCCCATCTGCAAAGGATGGTCGAGCGGGCTTTGATCCCAAGATTGCCTGATAGAAAGCGACCTGCTCGATGATGATTTGATCTTGATAGCCAGTGCCATGACCGGGACCTTGGCAAAACATTGCATACTGGCCATGTCCAGGTGCTGCGAGAATTCGCTGGAATCCAGCGTCTTGGCCTGCTCGGTAAAGATGCAGGCTATTCTGGTCTTCTTGATCAAACCTTATCGCCCCTTGAGTACCGTGGATTTCGTAGGTTAATCCCATTTTTTTTCCATGTGCAACACGCGATGCAGAGATAAAGCCGTTGGCTCCATTGGCGAAGCGACACATGCACTGTGCTTGATCGTCATTGGCGTCGGGATACGTCTGTTCGTGTCTAACCTCTGGATGTTTCTTTAAATCTGCAACGACAGACTGTATTGGGCCAGCTAGTGTCAGCGCGCAGTGAATAGGATGCGGCATGAGGTCACCAAGTGTTCCATTCGCATCCCCGATCTTTCTCCATTCGTTACAATCAGCATCGACCAAAAAATCTTCGTGATGCTCACCGCGATACCAAATAATTTCGCCGATAGCTCCGTCTTCAAGAAGGCTTTTCGCCAGAGCTGTTGCAGGAGTCTGGATATAGTTGTACCCAACTAAGTTAGGGAGATTGCCGGCAACATCAACGATCGCTTTCGCTTCAGTCAGATCCCGCCCCATTGGTTTCTCGCATAATATTGCTTTTCTAGAAGCTGCTGCTAGTTCAACAAAACGAAGATGAGTGCTTTGCGGCGAAGCGATAATGACAGCATCAATACGATCACTTTCAAGGAGTGCTTCGGCTGATTCGAATGCCTGGCGAAAGCCAAACTTTTCTTTATATCGTTGAGCTGAATCAGGTGTTGAAGCAGCGACACCTTCAAGTCGAATTTCTACACCCAATTCGGCATTCGCAGATGCGACTCTCGCAGCGACGGCATGGGCTTTTCCCATGTAACCACCGCCAATGACTCCAACTCTGATTGTTCGATTATCGTTATTCATGCCGAGCTCTGCTTTGCAACCGGTTGCAAAGTTTGTATTCTTTGTCACAGCAAAGCAACAGCAAAAAAGAAAAGTTATGACTGGATTCATCAAATTGACTGCCGCTCAGGCGATCGTTAAATATCTCGAAAATCAGTGGATTGAGATCAACGGATCGCGGGTACGACTTTGCGGTGGGGGATTCGGCATTTTCGGGCATGGCAATGTCACATGTCTTGGCGAGGCGCTTTATGAGTCTCGCGAAGCGTTGCCGCTCTTTAGAGGGCAGCATGAGCAGGGTATGGGGTTTGCTGCGGCTGCCTACGCAAAGTATTTTTTACGAAAACGATTCATGTTTTGTACAGCGTCAGCTGGTCCAGGCACTGCGAATTTGGTGACATCCGCTGCCTTAGCAATGGCAAATCGGTTACCGATGCTGTTGTTATGCGGTGATAACTTCGTGACTCGACTTCCTGATCCGGTACTGCAACAGGTTGAGCATTTTGGAGATCCTACACTCGGGGTTACGGACTCATTTAAGTCTGTGGTGCGTTATTGGGACCGGATCACGCATCCCGCCCAGATTATTCAATCTCTTCCGCAAGCGATACAAACGATGTTGGATCCTGCCGATTGTGGTCCAGCATTTATTGGCCTCCCTCAGGACGTTCAGGGTTGGGCTTATGAATACCCGGTGCAGTTTTTTGAAGAGAAAACCCATGTGATGCGGGAAGTTATTGCTGATCCCCGGGAACTCGAGCGTGCAGCACAGGTGATTTCAACAGCCAAGCGACCACTCATTATCGCAGGAGGAGGTGTTCAGTATGGTGATGCAGTTACAGAGCTAACTTCTTTTGCTGAACAGCACCAAATACCGGTTGTGGAGACGATTGCTGGTCGAGCGAATTTGCTTTGGAATCACCGATTAAATGCGGGGCCGATCGGGGTGACCGGATCTGACAGCGCGAACACAATGGCAGCAGATGCAGATGTTGTAATCTGTGTGGGGACAAGGCTCCAGGATTTTACAACGGGGTCTTGGAGCTGTTTTTCGCAAAGTGCTCAACTGGTTTCGATTAACCCTGCGCGTTTTGATGCCAATAAACACATGGCCACAGCAGTAATTGGAGGGGCTAAGTCGAGCTTGCCTGTGCTAAGCGAACAGATTAGTTCTTTTGTGTCTGAGAAAAAGTGGATTGATCAATTGATTCGAGAGCAAACTGCCTGGGGAGTGACTCGAGATCGGAATATTGATCCGATGGCCGGGCCAAATCGATATTCTCAGGCAATTGGAATCGTTAATCGGCTTGCCAATCATTCTGACCGAGTGGTGGCTGCAGCTGGAGGTTTGCCAGCTGAAATCACAGCTAATTGGAGAACACTCGGAATTGGAACAGTCGATGTTGAGTTTGGCTTCAGTTGCATGGGATACGAGATTTCAGGTGGATTGGGCGCGCGGATTGCGCAATCCCAAAATGAGCCGGATGCCAGCACAATTGTTTTCGTTGGTGACGGTTCGTACCTTCTGCTAAACAGTGATTTGTATTCTGCTGTCATCACGGATCATAAATTAATCTTGATCGTGCTGAATAACGATGGTTTTGCCGTTATTAATAAACTTCAAACGGGCAAAGGAAATGTAAGCTATAACAATTTGTTTGCGGATACTCCAACTGCGACCAAATTGAAATCCGTCGATTTCGTAGGGCATGCCAGAAGTCTGGGTGCGGATGCGGAAAAGGTCTCTAGCGCAGCTGAACTCGCCTCAGCATTTACTCGAGCCCAAGCATCACAGAACAGCTACGTGATCGTGATGGATGTTGACCCCTATGAAGGATGGACCACTGAAGGTCATGCGTGGTGGGAGGTGGGAACACCCTCAGTCTCAAATCGAGAGAGTGTCCTCGATGCGCACGCCGAAACCGAGGAAGGCCGACAACATCAAAGGCGAGGTGTTTAATGATCGATCTTAATTTCGATTCGACGAGGCCTCTTTTGGTGCTGGGTCGAGCGGGCATGGATATTTATCCGACACCTGTGAACACAAAAACTGCCGAAGTGACAGAGTTCTTTGCAGCCCTTGGTGGCTCGAGCGCAAATATTGCTGTTGCGCTTTGCCGATTAGGGCAGAATGCATCACTGGTGACTTGTGTATCAGATGACGCTGTGGGTGCATATGTCGAAAATCAGCTGCGCCATTATGGCGTTGATAGTCGGCATGTCAGACGTGTGACAGGAGATTTCCGTACGAGTCTTGCTGTGGTTGAGTCTCGGATAGATGACCACCAAAGCGTGATCTATAGAAATAACGCTGCCGATTTTCAAATGCATGACAATGATGTCAATGCGCTCGCAATGTCAGAGTTTTCAGCGTTGGTTGTGACAGGAACATGCCTCACTAAAAATCCGTCTAGACAAGCAGTTCTGAGAGCTTTGACGCTTGCCAAGGAGTCTGGTCTGCCAACCATCATGGATTTAGATTATCGACCTTATTCTTGGGAATCAATTGATCATGCAAGGCAGGTATACAACGAAGTTGTCGATTTGATTGATATTGTTGTGGGTAATGACGAAGAGTTCGGACAGATGGGCGGCAGCCTAGATGCAGGTCAAGGATTTGCCAGATCTCTCGCGGCTGCCGGTAAGCTCGCAGTTTATAAAATGGGTGAGCGCGGCAGCCGAACATTTTGGGGTGACGATGTGATCACAACCGGCGTTTTTCCAGTGCAACCCATCAAACCTACGGGGGCTGGAGACGCATTTTTAGGAAGTTTACTTGCTGGCCTTTCGAGAGGAGAAGGGCTTGCTAAATCGATCGTTTATGGCAGTGCTAGCGCTGCTCTTGTTGTGACTCGTGTTGGATGCGCACCTGCGATGCCGACATTGAGCGAGCTGAACCTGTTTGTCGATCAGCATCAGGAATCTGTTGAACAAATTATTGGGAGAATTTAATGCACATCGAACCATTCGATAATCAAAATCAGCCAATCGTTGATGTGGGTAACGATCGCGTTCCTCTCAATTATTTCAATATTGTCAAGTTACGTCATGGTGAGCACTACTCTTATCAACTGTCTGGCTATGAATCCTGTGTCGTTCCCGCGACAGGCCGTGTATCGGTGAAGGTTGAGAACAAAGAAATTGCCGAAGTGGGATTGCGTACAGAAGATGTCTGGGATGGGGAACCGGAGGGAGTTTACGTTCCTACCGGCTTATCATGTATCGTCGAATGTCTGTCTGAAACAGCTGAAGTCTTTGTGGCGGGCGCTAAATTTGATCAAACCCTAGCCCCTTTTGCGGTCCTGGCTGACGATATTGATATGGTTCAATATGGCTCAGATGACACTAAGACGCACCGAAAAATTAAACATATTCTCGGTCAGAAACAGCATGGGTTAGTTGGGCGACTACTAGTATCTGAACTTTTTACCGTCGGTGCGGGCGGTTGGTCTGGATTCCCAAGTCATAAGCACTCAGTGGATCGAGCGGGCGAGACTAAGCACGATGAAACGTATAATTTTCGGTTTAAGCCAAATGATGGTGGCGCTCTGCAGCTGCTGCAACGCTCTGATTCAGAGCCTGGCGAAGCTTTTCATGTTGTGGATGGTTCGACCTTCCTTATCGATGACGGATACCATCCGTGCTGCGTTTTTCCGGGTTGTGAAATGTATTACTTCACGATCTTAGGCGGAGCAACAACGCGTGGTTTGTCACCTTACTTCCAACCAGCATACGCGGGTCAGCTAGAGACGATCCCAGGGATGAAGGCCATGTGGAGTAAATTTAAATGATAGTGACCCTGCGAGAGGTCTTGAGCGATGCTAAGGCGACCAATCAAGCGGTAGCTGGTTTGGTTTGCTTGGGTTGGGAAGACATGCGCGCTTATGTCAAGGCGGCTGAGCTCGAAAAGCAGCCAGTGATCATTCAAGCTGGCCCTAGTTGCCGCAAGCACACGCCGTTATCTGTCCTTGGACCGATGATGCGCTATCTGGCTGAACAAGCCTCAGTACCAGTAGTTGTTCATCTTGATCACGGTACGGACATTGAGGAATGTCGGCAGGCGATAGAGGCTGGATTCTCTAGTGTCATGTACGATGGCTCTCGTCTCTCGTTGCAAGAAAATATTGAAACAACCCGCTCAGTCGTGGAGCTTGCTAAGCAGTATGGAGTTTCAGTCGAGGGTGAAATTGGCTTTGTTGGATACGCTGATGGCGAAACATCTGCCACCACAGATCCTCAGGAAGCGGCAGAATTTGCAAGAGAGACAGAGGTTGACGCAATGGCTATTTCTGCGGGCAATGTCCATCTCCAGATCGACTCTGATACTGAGCTTGACGAACGAGTGATCAACGAAATACAAAAGTTAACGAATACCCCCTTAGTGATTCACGGTGGAAGCGGAGTTCCCGCCATACAACGGGCGAAACTAGCCGCGACGACCAACATTTGCAAATACAACATTGGTACTGAGCTGAGGGTTTTGTTCGGAGCAGAACTTCGGAATGTTTTGGCCGAAGATACTCAGGTTTTCGATCGCATTAAAATCCTTGGTGCTCTCGAATCTCGGCTCGTAGAAGGAGCTCGAACAGTCTTGCGGAGTCTCTTAAATGGTTAAACTTGCGTTACTTGGAGCTGGTCGAATCGGTCAAGTTCATGCCCGTGCAATCTCAATGATTGCCGATGCAAAACTCAAATACGTTTTTGATCCTATGTTAGAGGCTGCAAACTTCATCGTAGACAGATATGGCGCGATTGCAGCTTCGATGGATGAAATTCTTGGTGACCCCGAAGTTCAGGCTGTTCTGATTTGTACTCCATCTGATCAGCACGCAGATCAAATTCAGCGTGCGGTCATCGCTGGAAAAGCAGTATTTTGTGAAAAACCAATTTCTACAAATGTTGACACGACTCGTGAAACACTCAGAGTCGTGGATGAAAACCAGGGCTGTTTGATGTTAGGTTTTCAGCGTCGTTTTGATACTCACTTTGCCGCGTTAAAGGCAAAGTTAGCCGACGATACTGTGGGGCCGCTTGAGCAGTTGTTAATTATTAGTCGTGATCCAGCGCCGCCGCCCTATGACTATATGAAGGCTTCTGGGGGCCTCTTCAAAGATATGATGATTCATGACTTTGACATGGCTCGATGGCTGTTGGGTGAGAAAATTACGTCCGTTTATGCCATCGGTGAAGCGCTGGTGGATGGAAAAACGTCGACCCTCGGCGAAGACATCGATACTGCGAGTGTATTGATGACAACCGAGACCAACAAACAAGTCACCATCCTTAATAGTCGTCGAGCATCGGTCGGTTATGATCAACGCGTCGAAGCACACTGTGCTAACGGGACGCTTCAAGTCAATTCAGTTCGGGAAACAAACTTGGTGATGTCAAATGCCTCGGGGATCGCGGAGAGTCCTCTTGAAAATTTCTTTATGACTCGATACCAAGACGCTTACCGAAAAGAAATCGAGTACTTTGTGACCGCAATTAAAGATTCTTTGACACCCATGGTGTCAGGTCAAGACGGACTCGAGGCTCTCGTTTTAGCGCAAGCTGCAAGCGAAAGTCTTCGAGAAGGACGGCCTATAACAATTGGCTCTTAATCATTAAAAGGTGACATCGATCGTCCCTCGTTTATGTGATGGGGCCGAATTTCTGGATATTTTGATTTTATTGGCTTTACATGGCGCGCCCGAGAGGATTCGAACCTCTGACCTCTGCCTCCGGAGGAAGTTGCTCTTTGAGGAAACTCAATCATTACAATGCTTCTGTATCGGAAATTTATGCCTGTGCATATTGTGTCGCAATAGATGAGTGCTAGCGAGATCAGTGAATTAAGTTTTCGGAACGAATTCGTTGTTGTCATGTTAGTTATTGGTCATATTATTAATTCTGATCGCTAACAACTCGTAACGTTTACGGCCAGGCCGCCCGTTGATGTTTCTTTATATTTTGTACTCATATCTTCTCCAATCTGCTTGAGTGACAAAACGCATTGGTCGAAAGACACTCGATGCGTTCCATCGCCAAGTAACGCCAGTTTAGCTGCCAGGTAGGCTTTGGTTGCTCCAAAGGCGTTTCGCTCAATACATGGGATCTGTACTAACCCATGAACCGGATCACATGTAAGCCCTAGGTGATGTTCTAAAGCGATTTCCGCGGCATTTTCGATCTGTGCTGGACTCCCACCTAAGACAGCGCAAAGGCCTGCTGCTGCCATCGCCGCAGCACCGCCAATTTCAGCTTGGCATCCCGCCTCTGCACCAGAGATTGAGGCATTCATTTTAAGAATTGATCCGAATGCACTGGCGGTGAACAAATACTTTTTGTGAGTATCGAAATCTTTGAAATCAAGATGATTTGTCAGGTATTCGAGAATCGCTGGCACAACGCCGGCCGCTCCATTTGTGGGTGCCGTAACAACTTGATGACCCGCAGCGTTTTCCTCGTTGACTGCTAACGCGTAAAGACTTAGCCAATCGGACGTTTCAGGTAGATTCTTTGGATTTTCAAGGTTGAGATTAGAAAAAATTGCTGGCGCTCTTCGTTTAAGTTTAAGTGAGCCTGGTAAAATATCGGTTGCGATTAGTCCCCTGCCTACACATTCATGCATAGCATTTATCAGCTTGTGGGTTAATTCATCGATGGACTCTTTTGATCTGAACTTGAGTTCGTTTCGAAATACGATTTCATCAATAGGAAGGGACATATTTGTTGTAAGGTTCAGTAAATCGTTCGCATTTCTGAAAGGCAGAGGTATCCGAATTGTTTCAGAGTTTTGGTCTTCTAACTGATCAAACTCTTCTTTCGTTTTTATAAAGCCCCCGCCAATTGAAAAGTAGGTTCGACTGATGACGGATTGGTTAAGGGTCGTTAACTCAAATCGGAGCCCATTTGGGTGCTCAGATAACCACTCATTTTGATGAAAATGTATATCCTTAACAGGAGTGAACTTTATGGCAGGTAAGCCACTAATCTTGAAAATATGATGTGCTTCGAATTGTGACGTTAGATCAAGAATGTTTTGCTGTTTTAGCGTTGACGGGTTGATCCCTTGCAAACCTAGTACAATCGCTTTGTCAGCTTGATGTCCTCGACCTGTAAGTGCTAAGGACCCATATAAATGTACTTTAAGTTGCCCATCGGTGACCCTTTCATCCTGAATCAACTTGACAAAGTCGGATGCTGCGAGCATCGGACCCATTGTGTGGGAAGAAGAGGGTCCTATACTCAACTTGAATATTTCAAACGTTGATATGAAACCTGCGCTCATGCGTGAGAAACTGTTTGCTCGTTTTTCATTAAATATTCTTCGTACAGATCCATATCGTTTTGGTCTGCAGGTACTGTTCGATAGCTTCAGTGCCATTGTCTCTGGAAAGAGATCCTGATTGTTTGTAGCCACCGAACGGTGTCTTGATATCACCTTCTGTGAACCCGTTAATTGCTACCGTACCGCAGGGTAGTTCTCTAGCAATATGAATCGCGCGATCAATATCCTGGGTGAATAGCGTCGCATGAAGACCATATTCGGTGTCTTTTGCAATCGACAAAGCCTCGTCGATACCATCAACACTCATGATTCCTAACACGGGCCCAAAAATTTCGTCCTTGGCGATTGTCATATTTCGATTAACGTTGGTGTAGATTGTCGGATTAATGAAGTTTCCCGTAACTTCAGGTTGTCCCGTCGGAATTGGTACTGCTCCTTCGCGCAACCCTGTCTCGATATAATCGGCTACTCTTCTGAAATGGCTCTCGCTTATCATGGAACCGAGGTCGGTACTGAGGCTTAAAGGATCTCCAACTTTATACTCAGACACTCTTTTGACGACAGCCTGAGTGAACTCTTCGACTAGTGTCTTCGCTACTATCTGTCGCATATTGGCTGAGCAATTTTGTCCAGCATTCCAGAACGCGGAGTTCGCTGCGTGCTCAACTAGATCGTCATTGATAACAGCATCATCTAAAACAATGAATGGGCTTTTTCCGCCCATTTCGAGAGCAATACCCTTCAGATTGCTCTCACCCGAATACTTCATGAAGAGTCTTCCGACTTCAGTGGATCCTGTGAACGATATGACATCCACATCAGGATGTTTGCCGAGTGCGGCGCCGGCCTCGTGGCCGTAGCCTGAAACAATATTGAGGACTCCCGGTGGCACCCCCGCTTCTTCCGCTAAATCGGCAAATCTGAGCGTTGTAAGGGGCGCCTCTTCCGCAGGCTTGACGACTACAGAGCATCCCACTGCAAGCGCTGGCGCAATCTTCCAGGCGGCCATGACTAGAGGAAAGTTCCAAGGCAACACCATCCCGGCGACTCCAACTGGTTCTTTTGTGATTAGTGCCAGTGCTTGCGTTCCGGTTTGTGGGATTTTTCCGAAATATTTGTCTGACAGCTCCGCGTACCACTGCAGGAAATTTGGTACTTCAGTCCCTATCTCGTGAATACAGTCAGTAATAGTTTTTCCGGTATCCAGGCTTTCCAAAACAGCCAATTCATTTGTGTGAAGACGAACTAACTCAGCCATCTTAAGTAGGACCGCTTTGCGGTCTTCAGGATCGGCTTTGGACCATCTCCCTTGGTTGAACGAATTTCGTGCCGCCCGGACTGCACTATTTATGTCTTGTTCGTCGCATCTGGGAACGTGAGTGAGATGCTCACCTGTTGCCGGATTAATCACCTCAAATGTCTTCTTGGAGATTGAGTCGACGCGCTCGCCATTAATAAATGCTTTATTTTGAATTTGGATCGAGGAAGCGATCGAATAAATTTCTTCTTGTTGCATTCCTGGTTCCTAAAACGTTGAGTTCTTTATTGTTGAAATAAATCGTTGAATATCTTTGACCAAAAGGTCCGGTTGCTCTAATGCTGCAAAGTGACCACCTCGCGGCATTTCAGTCCATTGGGCCACGTTATAGAGACGATCAACATAGGTACGAGGAGGCCACGCCAACATTTCAGCTGGAAAAATTGCACAGGCTGTTGGTATTTCCACTCGCTGATTATCAGAGGAGAGGATCCTCCCTCCTTCTTCACGGCGTCCATAGTAGATCCAAGATGCTGTATTGAAGGTTCTGGTCAGCACATAAATCATCACATGGAAAAGCAATTCATCTTTAGAGTAAACGCTTTCAATATCTTCATTGGAAATGTCTGACCAGGATCGAAACTTCTCAACGAGCCATGCGGCAATGCCAACAGGGCTATCATTCATCGCGTAGCTCAGAGTTTGTGGCCGTGTAGATTGAATAGTTCTGTAACCATCTTCAGCAAGCTGGTCTCGTTCAAATTTCTGTTCCCAAGCTAATTCGTCGGGGGTTTGAGGGCCTTTGCCATGACGCATAGTAAGAATGTTGATATGTATCGCCTTACAATGTTTCGGATGATCAAAGCCCAGCCATGAGCAGATCGCGCCCCCCCAATCGCCGCCTTGAGCCATGTAAGCTTTATATCCGAGATGCTCAGTCATGAGCTTGTTTAGATGAGCTGCCATCCCCCGAGGACCCATCGGCCTAGATGGACGTGCTGAAAAGCCAAATCCAGGTAAAGATGGCGCGATTACGTCAAAGGCATCCTCTACTGATCCGCCGAAACGTTCCGGATGGGCTAGTCTTTCAATGATATGCAAAAATTCACAGACACTGCCTGGCCAGCCATGGCTGATGAGAAGCGGCGTAGGATTGGGGCCACTTCCTCGCTCAAAGATATAGTGAGTCTCTATTCCATCTACCGGAGTTGTGTAGTGCGAAAAACGATCAATCTTCTTTTGATGATCCCACCAGTTAAATTTGTTGACCCAGTGGGAACAAAGGTCTTTTAGAAAGTGGAGGTTTGTCCCGTAGTCCCAACCGCCGTCATCGGGCATCTCGTGCCACGGATATCTTGAAACACGATCTATCACTTCCTGTAAGTCTTGTTCTAGTGGTCGAAACTCAAAAGGTTGACCAAGAGCTGGGTAAAAATTACGGACCTCTATGTTTGCATGTTTTGGTGTGGCAATGCTCATTAGGCTCTCCATGAAATTGCAGAAAGAATCGGGTCCTTGATCTAGAACTAACTCCATTACAACTTGCATCGGTTTGGTTTTGGAGGACAGTTTTTAGGATTTTTTGGGACAGACGGCCCGCCTATTTCATGATTTTGCGAACTTCTTCACTGATAATACGGATGCCGTCGTCAATTTTTTCAACTTGAACAAAGGCGAATCCTAGTCTAAATCCTCTTTTATTATTCCGTTTGAGGTAGTAGTTATTTCCGCTATCGATAAGAACGCTACGGCTCTTAAGATTATCTTTGAGCTTAACCGAGTCAAAGTTGGCTGGTCCCTCGAGCCAAAAAGAAGTTCCTCCTTGAGTACTGGATATGTTCAAAAAATCTAAATGCCTTTGGATAGAATCATGCGTTCTTGTCCATCGGGTATGGTAACTATTCTCTAAGTTTCTGAGGTGAGCCTCAAAATATCCTTTTCGAATAAATAGTGCGATTACCTCTTGTAAAAACAGCGGTGCATGTCGATACATAGCGGCTCTTGCCTGCCGGGCAGCACGAATTATCTCTGGATGAGCGACCATGAATCCAACCCTCAATCCTGGCGATATGGCTTTAGAGAAACTTCCAAGGTAAACCACTCTGTCTTGACTGAGCGATCTAAGGGTCGGGAGGGTATTGTCTACAAAATTCATTTCCGCCTCATAGTCATCTTCGATAATGAAAAAATTATTTTGAGTCGAGGACTCCAACAATTCTCTCCGCCTGTCTAACGTCATAGTGACCATCGTTGGAAACTGATGCGCCGGTGTCGTGAAAAGGAGCTTGGTATCTGAAGGGATTGTTTTAGGATTTAGTCCATGTTGGTCTACAGGAATTCCAATTAGCTTGTTTCCGAACAGATGAAATGCATCACGTGCCCCAAAGTAACCGGGGTCTTCAATTGCGATTCGTCCCGCTTGCCTAGAGAAGACCGCCGAAAGTATGGCTAACCCTCCTTGCGATCCGGTTGTAATCATAATTTCATTTTCAGACGCAACGATACCGCGGCTCGTAAGCAAACGCTTACGAATCTGCGAGATCAGATTCGAACTATCCGTATCAACTGAATCTCTTATCCAATCAAGCGTATGCTTTCTTCCCAGAGCCGTTCGAGCACATTCTCTCCATGAATCTAGTGGAAACAACATGGGATCGATTTGGTTGTAGGTAAATGGGTAAGAATAGTCTTGCCACTCAACAGGATTATCGAGGTTCGACAGGTGCGGATCTGCGAGATCGGTAGACAAAGTCAAATTTATTGGCGAGATCATATTAGTTAAATTTGGATTTTGCTTCTTCCAAGTCGAACTAATGAAGTATCCAGATCTCTCGCGCGACTCGATCAAGCCGGCATCGATCAGTTGCATATAGGCGGCATTGACGGTATTTCGAGAGACTTTGAGAGTTCTGGATAGTTCTCTGCAAGAGGGTAGTTTTTGGTCTGCATCAATATCGACTTCGGTGATGATGCGGCTGATTGTCTCGCAGACCATATCTTGCAAATTAAGACATTTGTTGTCCCTTTCGCTCGCGATACGTTCAAAAAGATTGATAAGTTGATTTTTCAAACAGGCTGACCTTTCTTTTAGATCAAGCATACCCGGTCGGGATAGATCAATGATACTAAGCGTCACTCATCGTGGCTTAAAAGCAGGCCTCTGTCCCAAGGAAATAGTGGATCTGTCCCTTGGAAACATCCGTGTTCGGGTTGAATCTTCACAGACATAATTAGAAAGCGGAGGGATTATGCAATCCATAGGCAAAATTACTAAATGCATATTGTTGGGGGCCGCTCTGGTCACGTCCCAAGCAGCGCTGGCTGAGAAAACGCTGAAGCTTGGAACCACTGGACGCTTGGGTATGCCCATCGGAGATGCAATTGATCAAGCATTGATACCTGCTATAGCGAAAGTTTCGGGTGGGAAGATGGCTATAGAGCCTCATTACCAGAGAAGTCTTTGTGCAGAACAAAAGTGTGGTGAACAAGCCAATCAGGGTCTAATTTCTTTGTGGACCAGTTCTACAGCTAATTTCGGTAGCTTTGGAACCGAGCTCGCAATTTTCGACTTACCTTTTATTTTTAAGTCGTTAGAGGACGCTAAGCGGATTTCCAACGAGTGGTTAGCAGATCGTCAGTGTAAGTTGGCGCTCGAAAATGCTGGGCATATCTGCCTTGCTGTGTATTCAAGCGGTGGATTCAGACAGCTTGGTAATGCGACAAAGTCAGTTCGTGTACCTGATGACATGAAGGGGCTCAAGTGGAGAGTGACAAAGAGCCCAGTGGAATACATGCTTGTCAAGAACTGGGGTGCAGTACCTGTCCCCTATGATTGGGCTCAGTTGTACCAAGGTTTGCAGTCTGGGGTTGTCGAAGGACAGTATGTTGCTTCACCTTGGCAACATGTGGCTAAGTTGCATGAAGTATCGAAGTACTACACTGAGATTGGGGGTATGTGGTCCGGAAATATCTTGGCGATGGATGCTACACAATACAACGCTTTATCAGCGCAAGAAAAAGAATGGATTCACGCTGCCGCTGACGCTTACGGAGAAAAGGTTAACGAGCTCGACAATGCTTGGGTTTCAAACGGTGAGACCGCTATCAAAGCTTCAGTTAGTGAGTGGTACACTCCTACAGAAGCCGAATTGTCTGAGTGGCGCAAAGGAGCGATCGGTGCTTGGTTGGATGCCAAAGGAACCTTTGAGCCTGATGTGGCAAGACGAGTACTTAGTGAGCAAGGCATGGATGATTTCATAGCTCAACTCGAAAAAGCGGGTGCTCTCTAATCATCCTTGAATAACCTGTAAACAAGAGAGTCACTCGGCGGAACAACAGCGCCGAGTGATTTTTTTGTTCAACCCAACAAAAGCGACAAATCATGGAAAGTATAATCCTTCTCTGCGTGCTATTGATGCTGATTCTTTGTGGCGCGCCTATTGGTTTTACGCTGATATTAATTCCGTTTTTTTATATCTTGGTTACTGACGCAGTACCGCTCGTGCTGATCCCTAGTCAAATGTTTAACGCTATCGACTCTGTCCCACTGACGGCAATTGCATTCTTCATGTTGACCGGCGAGCTAATGACTAGTGCGACAATTACAGATCGCCTAGTCGCTTTAAGTAGGGCGTTGATTGGAAGACTTCGAGGTGGATTGGCACAAGTTAATGTGCTGGTCAGTATGTTTTTTGCAGGAATGAATGGATCAGTTGTTGCCGATACTGCAACAGTAGGGGCGTTGGTCTTGCCGGCAATGAAAAGGGCTGGTTATCCACCTGCATTCTCTGCAGCTGTGACGGGCGTAAGTTCGACAATCGGAGGGATAATACCGCCTAGTATCATGATGATTGTTCTTGCAAATGCGACCGAAATCTCAGTGGCTGCATTATTCGCGGCAGGGATTATTCCTGGCGTGTTAGTCGGTGCAGTGATCATGCTTATCAATCATTATTACGCAGTGAGGCTTAACTTCGAGAGAAGTGATGAAAGCTTTTCAGTCAAGCGTGTTGGTCAAGAATTTTATCGATCGTCTTTTGCGTTACTGATACCCATAGTGTTAGTCGGTTCGGTCATGGGTGGTATCGCTTCGGTTGTGGAGGCTGGTGCAATCACAGCATGTGTTGCTCTATTTACTGGTGTCTTTGTCTATCGAACCATTAAGCTTAAAGAATGTTCGAGTGCTTTTCGTAGAGCATTCCGTAATTCAGCAATGGTCTTTATCATCATCGCGGCTTCAGGTCCGTTCAGTTGGCTACTCACGTCACTCGGCGCAATAGGTGATCTTGAAAACTGGTTGCTAGGCATGGTTGATTCGCCGATTTTATTCATCTTGGCCCTCATGCTATTTATATTTCTTCTTGGGACAGTCATGGATTCAGCCGTCAATATTATTATTGTTGGTCCTGTGCTTGTGGATGTAATGGCTAAAGCCGGATTTCCTGAGGTTCAGGCAGCTGTTGTAGTAATCGTCGGGTTCTTGATCGGTTCAGTGACACCGCCTGTAGGCGTGGCCTATTTTACCTCAGCAACTATCGCCGAAGTGCGGTTAGAAAAGGTTGCGATTGCTCTGATACCCTATTTGATTGGGTTATTTCTATTACTTTTTTTCATCATTATGGTTCCAGAGCTGACAATGTTTCTTCCTGAGGCGATGAGCTAGGCGGTTTATGATGATTCAGTTACTTAACAAACTTGATCTGTTGGTCCACAAAATTCTAGAGTTTTTCTGCTCACTGTTTCTTGGGTTGATGGTCGCGTTTACAATCTACACTGTAGTGATGAGGTATGTTTTCGAAAACCCGCCTGTTTGGGGCGACTTGCTAACGGTCCTTAGCAACATCTGGTTAATGTTTATAGCCCTTTCCCTTACAGCGAGGGACAATGATCATATTGCCTTGAACTTAGTTTACGAGAAGTTGCCAATTGAGCTAGCCCACTACGTCAGACAATTCTGGAAACTAATGATCATCATGGTAGGGGTAATCCTGATTATTTACGGTATTGAGCTCGTGGAAACCATGCGTGGGAAATACTGGGAAATGTGGCATTTCGAATTCACATCAGATGGCATTCAATTCAAAGAGAATTATATGCCGAAAAAGTATGCAGTGGTCATCTTACCCCTAGCAGGATTTCTGACTGCTTTTGGCGCCGCGATTTGTTTTTTTAAGCGTACATAAGCACCGGGGTATTTAACTAGGAAGTAGAGCTGAAAGAATCTGTTCGTAAACTATATTGCAATGTTGGATTATAGGCTTTGGGATTCGCTTAATCTTAATAATCCAATCAAATAGATAAATGGCCATCAAGATCAGAGGTTCACCTGCATTGGAGGCTGCGATTTGGATAGCTGATGCCCCCGATGATTGGCGCGCCCGAGAGGATTCGAACCTCTGACCTCTGCCTCCGGAGGAAAGTGCTCTTTGGATTTTTTCATACATATCAATTACTTGTGATGGTAGAACGAGCACAGTGAGGGATTTGTGAAGTCGATTCAAAAAGGGACCAAATAGACAATATAGCGGGTGCCTGTGAGATAAGTAAGCACAGCTCTCGGTCGAGCATTAGAAGCTCAACCTATGGGCATACAGACAAAAGCCGGTCTAATCTACAACCCCTGCTTGATGACAGTCGCCTTGCAGATCTCGTGTCACGGCGATGGCCTTAAAGCTTTTCCTCAAAAGCTTCCTAGCAGATCTCAGCCTTCATGCGCTCTTCGGCATACATTTTCTTATGCTGGGCGGTCTCGGCCTCAAGCTCTTCCATGCACTTCATGAGCGAAGCGTCTATGCCACCGAACGTTAGCCGCTGATAAATCATCGCTGTTCGACAGCTATGCTCTCGGGCTAGATCGGCGACGGGCACGCCATTCTCGGTTTGTTTTTAAAATGGCCATGATCAAGCCGTCGGTGAACCGTGATTTCTTCGCCGATTGCTTTTGATATCTTCATCATAAAACGCTCTACTCAAAAGTGCCGTTAATTTTCGGGGGGATTACACCACCGCAGAGGCCGCGATTGAACGCTGCCGTCACGAGAATCAAAGTAACGCCACGGTCTTGCAGCGCGTGAAAAACAAGGCCGACCGAATCAAATCGATCATTGCTGGCGAGCCCGAGCAATCTCTGTACGGCGCTCAAGGCAAACCCACAGAGCCCCGCACCGGCCGGGCCCTAGGGTCGGTTTGACGGGTTAATCGCCGCGTGTTGTTTGCTCTGCGATCGTCTTTCCGGAAGCTATAACCACAGTTGCACAAAAACCTCCGGTTGGACCCGACGAGAGTGACAACTCGCCATCATAAGGCTCTATAGCACTCCGAACAATTGCTAGGCCTAACCCATGCCCAGGTATCTGTTCGTCAAGTCGAAGACCGCGACTACCCAGTTGGTCGATAAGCTCATTTGGTACTCCGGGACCGTCGTCAGTTACTCTAATTACGTACCCTTGATCTATGCTGCCTAAAAAAAGTTCGACAAAATGAGCTCCCCATTTGCCTGCATTGTCAACCAGGTTTCCAACAATTTCGTTAAACTGATGCTCGTGCAAAGGCCATCGAGTGTTAGGATCAAGCGAGGATTTAAATTCAAAGGATTTAGTAGGATAAATTTGCCCAAGCATCCATAGCAAGTCTCTCGCTTTTTCAATTACCTGCGTTTCACGCCCGATTTTAATTCCAGAAAACCTGTTTCTACGCATTTCGGAATCAAGCTGAAAATTGATGCTCTCTAAGCTCCTACTGATGTGGGAGCAATCCTCAGCAGTTAGCCCGCGCTCACCCTTTCCTAGTAAAGCCTGGGCAACCGAAATAGGCGTTTTTATCCCATGCGAAAGATTCGCCATAGAATTGTTCGAGATTTCCATTTTTTTCTCGAATAATCCAAGTAGTTGATTTAACTGGCGCACTAGCATTCTAAATTCGCTCGGGACCCTCTCGTTTAATCGAGACTCGGTACCGTCTTGAAGATTTTTTAGCGATTTCTCTAGGCCCAAAACAGGCCTCAAAGCGAAATTAATTGCTACCCAAATTAGCCCTATGAATAAAGACAATAAGGTTATTGATACTATTGCGGTCCACAGGTGTAGCTCTTGTTGACTCTTACCCAAAACTGTAAGGTCTTGCGCCACAACCACCACAAACTTTTCGTCTGCCTCACCAAAACTCTCGCGATACGCCAGTATGTTAGCTGAGCCAGCTTCAGAGGCTGTGGTAGATGCCCGCACGATACCATCGTTTTCCTCTTGGATTACGCTCAGCAGTGCATCGGTTAATGAGTTGAACCCGCCCCATTGTTTTTGTGGTACTTCCAAACACTAAAACCCCCTCACCTTTTCGCTAACTTTCGCAGGAACATTCGCTTCATTTAGTGCATTTTTAGTGCACGGTTTTTATCACCATACGCAGCAATTCTCGCCAGCCATTTTGTTTACGCACTACCACACCAACACATTGATATTACTTGATAATATACGGATTCCACGCAACCCTACGCGCACTGTAACTCTAGCCCGTGTAGGTCGCCCATGCCAAAATTAACAAAAACCATCGTCGAAAAAGCCACTGCAAAAGATAAGCCCTATTTTCTTTTCGATGATCAGCTGGCGGGATTTTGCGTTCGCATCACGCCCGGTGGTAAAAAGACCTACTACGTCCAATACATGGTCAACAAAAAGATCAAACGCGTCTCCATCGGCGCGCACGGCATTTTCACGACCGAGCGGGCCCGCAATCAAGCCACCATCATGCTTGGTGAAATCAAGGCTGGCGCAGATCCCCAAAAAGAGAAGTCAATCAAACGCCAAGAGCTCTTCGTCAAGGACTTGGCCGAGCGCTACATGGAAGAACACGTCATCCCCCATTGTAAGCCCTCCACCGCTAAGGGCTACAGGCGTTACCTAGATAAACATCTGATACCGTTTTTCGGAGACATAAAAATCAAAGACGTGCAACGATCCGACGTGGCCGAGTTTCACCATTCATTACGG
>ERZ807291.2475-NODE-2475-length-27839-cov-5.575511_pt1 | contig 27839 bp, 14 predicted proteins | sample MGYA00521257_ERZ807291 | MGnify/ENA primary metagenome ERZ807291 (study PRJEB31413, sample SAMN03169783) | marine metagenome | biome: Marine; feature: Water; material: Subsurface seawater | place: North Sea | collected 2011-04-28 | depth 1 m m ...
ACTGGTACCAGTACTAAATTTGTACACGGCGAAACCATTTACTTTAAAGTTATATATCCCAACTAGATGCTGCATAGTTTTGTGTTCTCAAGAGGTGGCATGCAAAAAGAATTTCTAAATCCCAGAGATGCCACCATTGCTTGCACATCACTCGCAATCAAATATTTTGCCAATCAAATAAGTCGCAAAAGTTACTCAATCTCAACAGCCTAAGACAACTACCTCATTTAAGCCTATTCAGCCATATTCAAACCAAATATCAGTTCAAAACGATGGCCAACAGAAAATGCAGACCTAGGCTTCGGAGCCAGATTCACTAATCGACGTCACAGTTAAGGTTCAATACAATCCACGCAGTCAAAACAGTAAGTTCTCAAATATTTCCCCCTTGAGACCGAAGAAAGTGAAGGAGTTCGTATACGATACTCAGCCAGAAAATTATGTAAGTGAGCCAGCAAAGGAAGCTGGGAATGATAAACCAAGATACTAAAATCAGGACGGCTGCTAACCGAATCCCTTTTATTGCGTGTATTTTTACCATAATCAAACTGGGTGGAAAGTGTCGCTGCCAAGTGACCGCCAGCTGAAAATCCCAAAACTCCTATTTTGTTAGGGTTTATATTCCATTCGCTTGCACGAAATCGAATGATACGCATGGCTTGTTTGGCATCTGAAATAGGAATTTCTTTCTTGCAAGACGCTGACTCCCAATAGGGTGTTCGATACATCAACACAAAAGCGTTAATACCCAAGGTGTTTAACCACTCAGCTACGTCTGTACCTTCCTTTTTAAAAGCTAGGTTTTGGTAACCTCCACCCGGTAAAACCAAAACTGCTGGTGCGTTTTGAATAGATTTGTCTGTCGGATAATACCATAATTGAGGGCTGCTTATTCGTTCTTTAATAGAAATGGTATTTGTAACCTTTTGTATTGGTAGATTAGAAGCACAGGGCATGACACCTGGATAAATAGGTGTTTTTGAATCTTGTGCTGATATACCTGAACAAAGAAACAGCAATGTTATTAATAAGTATTTCATAGCGTTAAATATAAAAAAAAAGCCACTGAAATTCAGTGGCTTTTGATTCGTTGTATTAATAAAAATCTATTTTTTAATTATTTTTTTAACAGCGAAGCCAGGTGTTTCCATAAAGTAAACACCTGTATTTAGGTGACTAAGATTTAATGAACTTCCATTGAATACATGGCTACTCGCTTTTGCTCCAGTAACTGAGTATATTGAAACTAGACTTCCTGTCGCTAAACCTGTTATTCCAAGTTCATTATGAACAGGGTTTTGAGATAAATTGAAATTAGGTTTATTAAATCTATCAGAAGACAAAGTATTACCCTGAGTCATAATTAATTTGGTAACTGTAAAATATTGGGTTCCAGTAAATTCTTGAGATTGAAAAATTCCAGAAATTCCTGTTGTGATTGCTTTATCATAGATTGTTTGATTGATTCCAACAAATTCTCCAGAAGTAGCTGTAAAATTATCAGTTAAATTTGAAAGCCTAGCAGTATAACTTGAAGATGTTGCGTCTATACCTATTTTTATGACAACGTCAATAGCTAAATTATCCGATTGAAAATCAGTTAAATATGATGTGCCTGAAGTTAAATTTACATTGTTTGGGTTTCTTACATGTAAAGTCCCATCATTAAGACATGTTAAGTATAACAATTCAGTTGTGTACTTGTTGACTCCTCCAGTGTTAAATCCTATTCTTGCTTTTTTCTTATTAGCTTGGACGGGATCACCTGTAAATTTTAACTCTAATCGAAAAGTCATTTCATCACCTACAGCCATCGTGAACTTTGTTCCCCAATGCGCCCAAGCAAATGGTGCAGTTGTAGTTATTTTTTCATCCCCTGCTGTAGGATATACAAACCAATTAGCTCCACCCCAATCGTCACTGGCATCTAATGCCCCCTGGGCATAACCTTCTGCGGATGTAAAATCAACAATAGTGGTTTGTGAGTTTACCGAAATAGTTAAAAATAATAAGACAATTGTGTAAATATTTTTCATATAAAATCATTTAAGAATTAAAATATAAAATTATTAATATTCAAAAGAGAGCAATGTTAGAAATGTTCAAAAATGTGTTATAAATCATCAAATCACTCCTCAATCAATCCTGTTTTACAAGACGCCAACCGAGTTGTTGAGGTGTGTTATTAAAATAAATGATATTTTGAATCGTATCAAGTCTGTTTTTTAAAGAATCTATTTTTGGAAGTGTCTCAAAATACGCTTCCATATTCTTTTTGATGTAATTATAATACGGTTTGCCTTCTATGATTTTTAGTTTTTTAGTTAAATGCCTTTGCATAAGCTTTATATCTTCAGGACCCTTGTAGTCGTTAAGATAGCTGTGCCGTATAAAGGCAACTGCGCGAAGCTGGAACTGTGTTTGACGATAGGCTGAACACAAGCGCTTTATTTCTTGCGCTTGTTTGTAATGTGGTGTGTTTTCTTTTGTGGCTAAGTTTACTCCACTAGACAACTCCTGTGTTGAAAAGCGATCGATAAATACATTCTCAATAAATAAATCATACGCTCCATTTTTTAGCCCTTCTACCTGAAGCAATTGCTGGTTATTCACATCCATAAAAGATGTTAATGACAATGCTTTATCAAGGTAATTTCCCAAAGGAAAAGGCAAGCTGTTTTCATGCGTCTGAAAAGAAATTAAGCTATCTGACAACTGCACATTACGAAGTGCTACGTTCTCATTTTTTATTGAATGTTCATCATTATATAATTCAATGGTTATTTTAGACACCATTGTTTCTGGCTCAAGTGCAGAAATAATTTCCTCAAACATGATAAAATGCCCAGTCGTACCGGGGTGCACCCTGTCTTTTCCAACAATGGTAAAAAGAGAATCTTTTTTTAGTTCACGTTCCATGAGTTCTTTCATGGGTGTGTTTAGATCAATAACGAGCGCATCATACTTGTTCCCTAGTTTTTTAATATGATTGGAACACTCGATAAGCGCGTCATTGCACCCCAAGTTGTTTTCCTTTTCAATTTTGGAGTACTGGTCGTAAATAGAAGGTGTAAGTAGTACGGGGACTACTTGCTGCGCTTTAATTTTTTCTAGCAAAAGTGTGGTCTGTTTTTTATAGTTTTCAAGCGCAGTATTTCTTTGATTCAAAATTTTATCGTTAGCGATGCCTTCGAAATACAAAGTGCGAATGACATCATTCATTCCAGTCATCAAAAAAACATGTGTTGGGTTGTGTTTCATCACATCTTCTTCAAAGCGCTCAACCATTCCAGCGGCATTATCTCCAGAGATACCGCAATTGTGAAAAGAGAGCTTTAACTCAGGATATCGAGTTGCGTAAAATAGCTGCAAAAATTCATGATACTGCCCTCCGTGGGTAATGCTATCGCCTAAAAAGCAGATGACATCTCCGTTTTTAAAATATACAGAGCTTTTTTGTTGAGCGTGGGAATTGGAAATTCCTAAAAAAAACAGAAGGGTAAAGCACAAAAAATAAAAATGCTTCATGATTTGCGCTACTTAATTACAATTTTTGCAAATTGCTTGTTGACACTTACTATATATACTCCTGTTGGTAAATGGTGTAAATCTATAGCCTTCCCATCATACTTCTCGTTATGGACTTTTTTACCCGTTAAATCGAATATTTTAACAAGTTTTCCAATCATTGCATTGTCTAAGTTTACGAACCCAAGAGAAGGATTTGGGTAAATCAATAGCTTCTCTTTGGGTAATTGTTTGATTGAGTCATCATTCGATAACAGATTTGCATCATAGGCTTCCGTTATAAGCACTAAAGAACTAACATGTCCGTTGGAATCAGGGAATTCAAGAGAAACCGTTGTGGTGGATTGAAGATATTCTATTGGAACATCGATCTCTATCATCCCAAAAAAGTCATCCCTGTTGGCTTGGTCATACCCTTTCCAGTAGGCAGGAACGCTAAGCGTTTGTCCGTTCAAAACGACTGCTGGAGATTTTGACCGATCGTGTTTGCGTCCAATACTCATGCGTAAGGTAGCATATTCAACGGATGAGGTTGGTACATTGGAAAACGTGTAGGACATTGGGGAGTTGGCAATAATGGGTTGAACAGTTGATTCGTTGTTGTAATGTCGATTCAAAATGAGCGCATTGTTAAAGCTGAAAGCAGTATTATAGGTATATTCAAACACTACCGTTTCGTTCACTGCCAAATCATATGTTGAAGGAATAGTTGTTGAAGTTTGATCAGAAAATTGGGCCAATTCGTTTGAATTAACAATAAGAGATTTAATCCGTACTTCATTTACCGAGGGAAGGTTTGTTTCATCAAAAGCAAGGTTCAATGTGTGTGATACATCCTCTAAATTATTTAACGCCACATATAATTTATTTCCGTTTCTAAAACCTTGAGCCTGAACGTCAGGGTGGTTAGATCGAATTAAGATTCGTTCTCCTTCTACATTTTTCCATAAGTCATAAAAATAAATGCGATCTGTATATTCCCAACTTGTTATTTGATCTTTTGGAACACCAAAAGGAATGGGTTTAAAGAGGACCGCTTTGTAGGGTAAATTATTGTTGTCTTCTGTAATGTGCCATGTTGATTTTCCTGTGGTAAAAGGAATAACAAGCTCCGTAATATCTTGACGCTCAAACAAGCCAAAAAGCATCGCATTTTGGGATCGAATCGATTGCACGTTATTAATATCGGAATAGGTTGATCCCACAATGCCCCCAAACTCAGAAATCACATGCGGTTTGACTATTCCCCATTTTTCATAGCTATAAGATTCTATCAAATCCAATACCGCCTCCATATTACTCCCCGATCGTTTGGTATCTTGTCCCACCTGGTTTACTCCATCGTATAGGTGCGTTGAAAAAGCATCCATATCTGCACCTGCCATGTCCATAAACATTTTCATATTTTCATTCCAAACAGCAAAGTTATTTTTTTCAAAAGAGGGCCAAGCTGCGGCATAACCAATGACTTTCATATTTACCAACTCGGGTGTAGCATGCATTTTACTTCCTATTTCTTTGAATACTTGAGCCATTTCTTGTTTTACCCGATTTTCAGCAGATTCTGTCCAATCGGGTTCTGAATAAAAGTCTCGCGCGTGAACGAAAGGTTCATTCATAGGTTCGTAAAACTCAGGTCTGAGGTTGACGCCTACAAAATTCTTAAAATACTCAACTACCCAATCGGAAAGGGTTGTTAAGTTTATTCCTTCCTCGTAAATATTATAGGGGTGTTCGGTTGCAATATATCGGCTTACCTCTCTAATTTCATTCGTTCCAGATTTTGGGCTTGGGTATACACCGACTTGTCCTTGTTCTTGAACCGCTTTACTTGCAGGTCCCCAAAAACCCCGTCCGTGTTGCGTAGCATTGTAGTCGGTAAAAAAATTAGGTTCTGTATCATTACCACCGGTAGAATGCAGATTAAAATATTTACCTCTATCAAGTATTGACGAATTGCCCAAATATCTTTTTATAGAAGGGTTGATATTAATGGAAGAAGAAGCCGTTACAGATACTTTGGTTACGTTTATGGCAGAAAGAGACGTATCGTTAGCAAGATTTCCAGAACCAAAATAGGGGTAAATGTTCGATGAAGCAGCAGCGAAGATATCCGCTTTCACTCCAACATAGGAGCCTAAGTTACTTTCTGTTGCATCTGTCACATTTATCAGTTTTGCAGAAATAGTTGAATTGGAGGCATTTGCTCCAAGAATTAGAGTTACCTCAACAGCTAAATCATCACTGGTATTTGTGTTTTGACAATCTTGAATGATTAAATAAGCATCCGTTAAAAGTCCAACCGAATCATTATCATCCCTTAAATGTAGAATAGGACTTGAGTAATTTATTGGATCAACTCTTGTTGATAAGTAAACTTTGTTGGATGTAAATAATGCATCATTAACATTGCTGCCAGAACCAAAACCAAAATTCATCAATGGGTTGTTTTGTGCTGTAAATGTGCCCGACATATTGAAATCTACCCTAAGAGTAATTGCATCTCCTATACTGGATAAAACAAATCCTTGTTGCCAAGCTGCTCGTTTCCAATCCCCTACAGTAGAAACCACTCCCGATTGGGCATCAACAACCCAAGTAACTGCTTGATTACTTGCACTCCAGTTCGTTTGGTTATAAAGAGCTCCATCACTAAAACCATCTATTGTAGTGAAATTTACTTCATTTTGCGCTTGTAAAAGAAAAGAGCAAATGACAATTAATAGTTGTGCACTTCGTAAACTTTTTACCATAAATAATAGAACTTATTGAATTGGTTTTTTTGAAGTTTCTACATTCAATATTAGCGAGCTCAGGTGACCTCCACTATCTGGAAAACGAATGCTTACCGTATTGTTTTCTTTTATTAACGCTATGGGAACAGGAATTTCAATAGTCCCAAAGAATTTTTTTCTATTGGCTTGGTCGTACCCTTTCCAATTGAATGGAACAGCTACTTTCGTCCCATTAATTAATACATTGGGGCGTTTGGAAACATCGTGATTTCGGCCAATACTCATGCTTAGCGATGCGAATCCATGTCCACTTTTGACATTTTTAAACTCAAAAGTCATTTCATTGTGGGCTTCGATTGGTACTAAAAAGCCGGTTGAATAATAGCGTTTTGCATTGACTTGATTCTTAAATGCCATAGGCGTTTTAAGGTTGTATGCCAAGACTATTGTCTCTGCAGCTTCTATATAAAATTCACTCGGAATTGATGGAACAGTATCTTCGTAGTAGCGAGGAAAATCTTCCTGGAAAACAGTTAATGATTTAACACTAATATTTTGAATGTTAACACCCAATGAAGCCACATCCAAACTTACTTGTTGTGGAGACTCATCGAGGTTGTTTAAAGCAACATACAAATGCTTGTCATCTAGAAAAGCCTGAACTTGAATGTCTGGATTAGCAGTCGAAGTGAAAACACGCTTTCCTTTAACATCTTTCCAAAGTTGATAGAAATGAATTCGATTCGTGTAAACCCATCCCGTAATATCTTTAAGGGGAGCGCCCATATTTTCGGGACGCCACAATACAGCCTTGTAGGGAAGATAATCGTTTTGCTTAGTAATGTGCCAAGTAGCGTTGTCGACCGTAAAGGGAATTGATATTTCCAATCGATCTTGGCGATCAAACAGCCCAAAAATCATAGCATTTTGAGACCGAATGGACTGCATATTCTTAATCAATGTAAATTTTTTTTTCTCAATACCTCCGTATTCTGTAATTGCATGCGGTTTTATGAATCCCCAACGATTGTAACTATACGCTTCCACCATGTCCATAATAGCATCGTTATTACTTCCTTGGCGCTTGTTATTTTGTCCAGCTTGATTAACTCCATCATACAAGTGGTACGATATGGCATCTATTTCATCTCCCGCAATATCCAGAAACAACCCCATATTTGTTTTCCAATTTTGAAAATCTTTGAGTTCAAAGGAAGGCCATGCCGCACCATACCCAAGAACTTTGATGTTTTTTAATGTGGGTTCTGCATGTATTTTTGCACCCAGTGCACGGTACATTTGAGACATTTCTGTTTTGACACGAAGTTCAGCAACTGGATCCCAATCTTTTTCGTCATAAAAGTCTTTTGCGTGAACAAACGGTTCGTTCATAGGTTCGTACCAAAGTGGACGCTCATCATCATCCATGTTTTTGAAGTACTCTACTGCCCAATCAGACAAAGCTTCGATATCTAAACCTTCTTTATATACATTTCGTGGATGTTCCGTTGACACAAAACGACGAACAGGCTTGACACTTGAGCCATTCTTAGAATTTACTTTTGGATAAAGCCCAACCGTACCCTTCTGTTTTTTAGCATCAATACCTGGACCATAAAAGTTTCTTCCTGATCTTTCTACGTTATAATCTTTATAAAAAGATTGTAAAAGTGGTGTGTTTGCGGTAGCATGTATCGAGAAATATTTTGATCTATCAAGTTCAGAAACATCACCAATAAACTTTTGTATTTCTGGATCAACAACTACCCTATTGACTTGACCAAAAAGTCCTGCTGTGAACAAAAGGGCACAGCAGGAAAATTTCAATCTATTCACTTTTTTTGGCATTGTGAATAAGTAATTAAGTTTTTAAAAAAGTTGCTTTATTAATTATTCTGGCTCATAAACTTTAATATCGTCAATATAAACAACCCCTTTTTTCTCAAATCTAAAGGCTATAAAATAATTACCAGAACTAGGTACCGTCCATACTTTCGCAGATTCTTTGTTAATGGTAATCCATTCACCTTTAGGCAAACCAGCTACCCCAGTCCAAAATTGTGTTCCTGGGAAAGGCGCTTCTGTTTTTATGATCCAAGGTCCAATGGCAGAATCTGTAAAAGATGGATCAATCCACATTTTAAATTCTATGGTTACTTTCATACCCTGCTCAAGCGCAAAAACTGAACCGTCTTTCCAACTCCATGATCGAGTCCACTTAGCATTTTGAGTAGCTTCCATTCGCATACTGTAATTGCCTGAAGCGGCTTGCTCGTCAGAAAAACTTATTTGACCGACATTGTCAGAAGCAGCCATCCAGCCAGTTCCTCCATCTTCAAAACCATAGATGGCAGCATCAACAAGGTTTGGCGGTATGTACAAGCCTACAACTTGATCTGTAAATTCTTCTGCAGGAATATCGTTGATTCTCATAAGACCACCCATTCCGTCATAAGATATAGTCGCTAACTGATTGCTTTTTATGTTTACAGCCGGAGTAATATCAACCACTCTATTGTCATTTGTATTGATTTCTGCACTTGAAATACCTACCTCTACTCCATCTGCTTTTAAAATCAAATTGGGTACAATATCGGAGGTTATTTTTACTGGAAGATTGTAGTTCAAATGAATTACCCCTGAAAGACTCTCAGTAATGCTTGTTAATACTGGAGGATCAATATTTTCGATTACCTTTATATAATCCTTGAGGTGTAAGGTGTCTTTTGCCCCGTCAGGGTATTGGCGCCAAGAAACCAAGGTTAGATCGTAAGTTCCAATGGTTGGATAAGCAACCGATATTTTCTTTACTAATTCGTCGTCATCAACACTGATACCTCCAGCTGATGAGGGATCGCCTCCTGGTAGCGACCATTTTCTTCTGTTTGGATTGCCAAGAGAAATGTCTTTAAAATGAATTGTTCCGCCCTCATACATGGTAATCTGCTCAGGAGTTTGATCCGAAAATCCAGCGTCAATAGACTCAATTTCTAGTTTGGTTTCAATGTAGTCCAGTACAGAAACATTAAAGGTGGTATCCAATGCTACGGAATCTACTTCAAATTCGGATTGAAGACGAACTTCATAATCGCCAGGTTCATCGAACTGAACATGAATAAGATCTACTTTGGAAAGTAAACGACCGTCTAGGTTGGTAACTTTTGCGGAATTAGGGATTGTCCACGTGCGTAGTTTTACTCCCTTAGAAAGGTCTGCAAATGAGGTAATATTTCCTCGCTCAATTCTCTTATTTCCAGAAGCAACAGCAACTGGGTCAGAAAAATTAGCTGCATCTGATACAATAGAATCACGCTCGCATGAGTTCATAACCCATACCGTTAAGGCTGTAATTGCGAAATAATAACTTATTTTTTTCATCATTTACTTATTTAGATTTATTTTTTTGATTTTTTTAATCTAAAAAATCTGGATTTGAATTCAATTCTGTTGAAGGTATTGGAAAATAATTATGTGCATCTGGGCTGTATACTTTGAAAGCCTCTACAAATTCTTTCAGAATTTTATCAGAAGTTACACTGTGAATATTTGGATCATACTCATGAAGCTCTTTGGCGATAACAACATAAGATTTGTCTGCAAGACGTTCGTATTGTTCTTTTATTTTGCCCCACCTGGTAAGATCTTCCCAGCGAATATCATGCCCTTCAAACATGAGCTCTAGAGGACGTTCTACCCACATGATGTGTTCCATAAGTGAAACTTCGTCATAATCGGCTTCCAATAGCGGTACTACACCTGCGCGAATACGAATGGAATTCACCAATTCAAGTGCATCGATATAGTTACCTTCGGTTTGTAAAAGACATTCTGCATACAACAACATAACATCAGCTAAGCGAATCACCCGTTCATTAATTCCAGAAATACTTTGATCACTTTCGCTTTCAAGCCACCAGTTCTGAAACTTTTTTAAATAGGAAGCTTCGTTGTTGTTATAGGCGCCTCCCTTGTCAGATGAAAGTTGATACATCGTTGAATTGTCATCGTCTGATATGGCTATTGAGCTAGAAGCTCTTACAGAGTATTTGGCAGTCCCGGTTCTATTGGCATTAATAGGATTGGTCATATCCATAATATCATTTTTAAAAAGCATAGTCATGTAGTAAGATGGCATCACTGTTCTGTAACCACCTCCTTGGGTTGTTGCAAGCCCTCTTGATCTACTGGTGGCTTCTGAGCCTGTAGGACCGTCTGCTGCTCCCCCAGAGGTTCCAGGCTTGGCCTCTATCGAAAAGGCAACTTCAAAAATTGACTCCTGATTGAACTCATGTTCTTCATCAAAATTATGAGCAATATTGGATGTTAGTGCATAAATATTGCTGTCTAAAATTTCTTTAAAATAAGCTTTGGCAACTTCATAGTTGTGTTCATTTATATGGAGCTTTCCTAACATCGCTGTAGCTGCACCCCATGTAGCACGACCAAGATCGGCACTATTCTCATAACTCATCGGTAAGTTTTCATACGCAAATTCTAAATCAGCAAGAATAAGATCATAGACTTTAGTTGCTGGAGATGGCTTTTTATAAAAATCGGAACGCATCTCGGGAATGGACGTGTGAATTATCACGCTTCCGCCGTTGTATCCTTTATAGAGTGAATAATAGAAGAAAGCTCTTAAAAATCGGGCTTCGGCTTCAATTTGAACGTGGGTATTATCTGTGATTTCGACATTGCTTAAATTGGACAGCACCTGATTTGCTCTGTAAATTCCAATGTAAGCATCTCGCCATCTTAATTGAACAATTTGGGTGTTTTCATTGAATGAAAGTGTATTCAATCCTATAGCGTTGGCGTTCCAGTTATTTGGTCTTCCAACGTCGGACCTGACGGGCAGTTCTATAGCAGCATTTCCCCCAAGAAGTCCATTTAATTGCAGAGCCCCATAGGTAGCTATTAATCCTTGTTGAACTTCATCCTCTGTAGACCAGAAAGATTCAGCACTTAGATCATTAGGATTCTCAATACTTAAAAAATCTTTGTTGCAACTTGTAACGAAAATTATTGCTATAAAAAATAGACGGTATGTTTTTAATTGACTCATTTTTGCTTGTTTAAATAGTTAAAATGAAATGGATAAACCTGTTAAATAAGTAGCCGAAATAGGATAGTTACCCCTGTCCAAACCACCATCTAAGGGGTTGTTGCTTCCGACTTCAGGATCAAATCCTGTATAGTTGGTAAACGTGATTGGATTTTGTGCACTGAGATATATTCGTAATTTGTCAATACCCAATTTTTCTAGGACATACTCATCAAAAGAGTACCCTAGAATGATGTTTCGCACTCTCAGAAAAGAACCATCTTCAAGAAAAAGATCTGTAGATGTTTGAACATTTGGATGTTCAATATTTGATCGTGGAGTTGGTATGTTTGAAGTCGGATTCATATCCGTCCAGCTGTACACTAAATCACTGTGACGCTTCATGCTGTAGGCATATTGCTTTGCGCCGTTGTAAATAGTACTTCCTTCCACACCGTAAAGTTGCATTGATAAATCAAATTGCTTGTAATTTAAGTCAACGGTAAATCCATACTCAAAATCAGGTTGATAGGAACCCTTAGCTACTTTGTCATCATTGGATAATTCGCCGTCTCCGTTGGTATCTAAATAGCGCAGATCCCCTTTTTGAGCATCAGGAATTAACTGTTGATAAGCGACTAGCTCTTCATCTGTTTTGATAGTTCCAGCCGTTTCATACACCTTAAAAGTACCTACAGGATAACCCGCTTCAAGAACAGCAACGGGTTCTGTCTGTCCCACCCTTATGATGTTTGGATACCCCCCAAAAATAAATTCACCTTCCCTTGATAAACTAATTACTTTATTTTCATTTTTGGTAAAAGTTCCACTAAACTTAGCCTGAATCGATCCGAAATTTTGATTAAGGTGTCCTGCAATTTCTATCCCTTTGTTTCTAAGATTTCCTACATTGGTAAGGAACTTATCATAGGATTGATCATTGACCGGAGTAGATCCAGCAGAAATTGGAGGAACAATAGCTAATAGCATATCCTCTTTATCTTGTTCATAAACATCAATGACTAGACCCGCTTTTCCTCTATGGAAATCAAGATCAATTCCAAAGTTTTTGCTGATATTTGACTCCCATTTGAGGTTCGGGTCAGCATAACCAGGCTGCGACATTCCACTTGCCAAGTTTGCACCGCCGCCAAGTGGGTAATCAACGTTTGAGATAACCACTGGGCTGTATGCATAGGGAGGTATTCTGTCACTTCCTGTTGTTCCGTATCCAAAACGGATTTTGGCCATTGAAATTTTGTCTTTATTCTTAAAAAACGGCTCATTAGAAAGTGTCCAAGCAGCGGAGATCGATGGAAAAGTGCCATAACGTTCTGAAGCTCCAAAATTACTAGAACCATCATGCCTAACCACAGCCGTTAAAAAATATTTCCATTTGTAGTTATAGTTTACTCTTGCAAGATAAGAAATACTGTTAGTCATATTAATAAAATGAGTGGCTACAATAGGCTCGCCATTCCCAAGAACAGGGGTTTTATTATTTGATATATTATCAGCTCCCGTTCTATAAAACTCATACGATGACTTTTCGTAAGTATTTCCGATAAGTAGTTTTAGATTGTGTTTATTAAAACTTTTTGAATAATTCATGGTAAACTCGGCTATACTTCTATTATTGGTTCCATCTCCGAGTCTTAGCTGTGCATTTAGATTACTAGCTGCTATATTAATCGCCCCTAAGTCATTATAAACCAAATAACTTGGGTTGAAAAAACGATCTTTTTTGCTGTAGAATGATTTTCCAAGGTTTGCACCGAAGGTTAATTCCTCGGCCAATTTATAATTCAACCTAATATTTCCATTAAACGAATTTATTTTACTACCACTTTCTTGTTTTAACTTGCCCACAAAGTTGGAAATGTTTTCAGGATTCGTTCCATCAATTTGAAAAATATCCGTATTTGGGTCAATCGCTGGTCGGTAAGGTTGCATCCTAATTGCATCATAAATAAGACCGTAAGGTTCTTTTTGTTGATCGCTTACATTCACACTCAGATTGGCTTGAACATCAAACTTTTCTGTTTTGAAATAAGTGTTGGATCTCAGGGAATATTTTTCGTAATTTGAATTGTACAATGAACCTTCTTGATTGAAATAAGTTCCTGTCACATTGTATGTGAGTCCATTTTTACCCCCACTAACACTCAATGAATGATTCTGTATAGGAGCAAGATCTATTTGTAAATCTCCCATCCAGTCTGTATTATGAAGCAATCCGTCTTTATTAAACTCTAGAGGATCAAACTGATTGGTTTCCTGATACCTATAAAGGATGTCATTAATATATAATGATTCTTTAGTATCGGCAAGTGGGATTCCTGAGTTGATTTTTTGTACTCCAAAATACGAATTTAGGTCAACTTCCATTTTCCCTTCTTTACCCTTTTTAGTGGTAATTAGGATGACACCACCAGAAGCTCTAGATCCGTAAATAGATGCAGACGCACCATCTTTTAAAACCTCAATGGACTCAATTTCTTGAGGAGTAATGTTTGGGTTTTCGATAAATGTAACACCATCCACTACATACAATGGACCTGAACCACCTTCTTGGAAAGAAGTAATCCCCCGAATGGTGATTTGAGCATTTTCACCAGGAGCAGAATTACCTTGTCGCACACTTACACCTGCCATTCTACCTTGAATGGCGGAAGCAAAATCTGAAGTAGCTGTTTTTGATATTTCATCGGATTTAACAGAGGCTATAGCTCCTGTAATCTCTCGCTTTTTTTGAGTTCCGTAACCTACTACTATTACCTCATCGAGGCCTGTAGTACTTGTTTTCATGACAACGTTATGGGTAGTTTGAGATACTAAAATTTTAAAATCCTCCATGCCGACATAAGTAAAGACTATGGTCGCACCCAAAGAGGCTTCAATAGAATAGAATCCATCAAAATCTGTAGATGACCCTAAATTTGTTCCATCAATTAATAGGTTTACGCCAGGGATAGGTTGACCATCATCAGCACCAATAACTGTTCCTTTGACAGTAGTCTTTTGCGCATAAACAGATAAGCTAAGTAAGAATATGAGTGTAAATAACGTACGACGGAAAAGCTTTTGGCTTGTGTAATTTCCAAAATTCATTAATTCTTTCATTGGTTGATGTTGTTTAATAAAGAGACATTCATTTTATATAAATCAAATTAAAAAAAAATCAAGCTAGGGGTCTTTTTGTAATGTTCTTTTTTGTGTGTCTAATTATCAATAATTAAATCCGTAGGTGGTTTAACAGGTTATTTTCCACTATTTTAATTAAATAAATGTAAATTAGTTAAACTTAATCATTAATAATAAAGTTACATGAAAAAAGTAGTTGACTGTTTTTTTTATTACATCATGTTTGTTGCTTTTTTGAGTTACAGTCAACAAGAAACGTACATCTTTAAAAATTTTACTGCTAGAGATGGTTTATCACAACACGATATAAACTGTATCACACAAGACAATGAGGGATTCTTGTGGTTTGGCACCAATGATGGACTGAACAAATTTGATGGCTACAATTTTGATGTATTTAAACCTATTAGTGGAAATGACACTGCTTTATCTGGAAGAATAGTACAAGACATCAAAACCGACTCATTTGGAAACTTATGGATTGCGACATTGGACGGAGGACTCAATCTTTACAATTCAAAAACAGAACGTTTCAAAAGTTTTCATTCAGTGATTCCTCAAATGGGTAGCTATGCGAACAGAATTACAATTAGTCAAGATGGTGTTTTGTGGGTTCAATTCCGATCCAAAATTTGCTACGCGTTAATCAAAGAAGATATTGACGAAATGGAGTTTGTTCTATTGAGTATTGAAAGTAAACCCAAAAAAGAAGCGGATGCAAAGAGAATTTACACCAAAAATAACACTGTTTTTTACGAAACCAATGAAGGCACTTATGCCCTTCATTACATCAAAGTAGGATCGCGTTTACAAAACATTTCCTTTCAACCGCATACAGACCCTAATTTTGTAACGCAGCTAGACGGCGCAGGTAATTCCAAATGGATTTTGAGGGATGATACCATAAGCTACCATCAAAAAGGACTGAAAACAGCTATTTCAGCTACTGTAACCGATGAATCAGCCGCAATTGACACAAAGGGTAGGCTTTGGTGCGTGATTGAGGATAGGCTTTCTTCTGTGACATTTGAAAAAGGAATACTTCGCGTAGATACCATTGATTTTGAAAATCTTGACTTTTTAACATTAAAGAACAACTCTGTAAAATCTGTATTCTTGGATAAAACGGGAAACTTGTGGGTTGGTGCCAACGGAGGAGGTATTTATAAAAAAACAATCAACAACTTTCGATTTGGTCATTTTAACAAAGATAGCTTTCCAAACAGTTTGGGCGGTAATAAAATTAGGAGTTTACACGAAGATCAATTTGAAAATCTTTGGATAGGAACTGAAGGAGGGGGAGTTAGTTTTTTAGATCGCAATAACAAGCACTACAATTTTTTTAATGTATTCACTGCTACCAAAGACAATCGGGGGCTTAGTTCAAATAAAGTTTTATCCATTTCTGAAAACATTATTGATAGTGAGAATTCCATACTCTGGTTTTCGACCGAAAGCGGAGGACTCAATATGCTTAAAGTGAATCGCTATTCCTCTCCGGAATCATTTCAATTCGCAAAATACAATAAGCCAACCATAGACGGTAGTAATATTTTTTACAGAGCAATCCACTCTGTTTTGGGAGAAGGAAAGGAACAACTCTGGATTGGTTACTACGGCTATGGTTTGGGTTTGGCAAAATGGACCGCTGACGGAAAAAATACAACATTCACCTTTATAGATTCACCAAATGAAAATAAACAGCTATCAGGGAAAATAATTCGAGATATTTACAGAGATAGTTATGGGGTTTTGTGGTTGTCAACAAATAATGGTTTAAATAAATTGGACGAAAACAGTACCGATATTTCCAAGAGCACCTTCGTTTCCTTTCAACACAACCCAGAAGACTCTAACAGTATTGGAAGCAATTACACCTTACAAATTTTTGAAAGTTCAGATAAAACGCTTTGGATTGGTACTATTGGAGGAGGGCTCAATAAAATGATACGTACAGAAGATGGTTCTACTATAGGATTTAAACACTATAATCGACAAAATTTACTTTTCCCAGATGATGTCATCAATTCTATAACCGAAGATAGCAATGGTGTTTTGTGGGTAGGTACAAACAATGGCCTAATCGCATTTAATCCTCTAAATGAAACCTACAAAACCTATGCTGTAAGTGGATTGCAAAACCCTGAAATGAGTGAAATTTCGGCACTCAAAAGAAATAAGGGTGAATTGGTTTTTGGAGGAATCAATGGAATCAATGTATTCACTCCAAACGACAATACTTCAATTGACATAGCACCAACAACTGTATTAACGGGTTTAAATGTTATGTATGAGCCCATAGGACCGCATGAAGCGATTGATGGTAACATGCTCTTAGAAAACAGCATAACACATACCAAGCAACTTTTTTTAGACGCCGACAAAAATAATTTTTCATTAAGTTTTTCTGCACTTCATTTTGACAATCCATCACTCAATAAATACCGATACAAACTCGAAGGATTTGATAAAGAATGGATTGAAACTTCCTCAAAACTAAGAATTGCCAACTATACCAACATCCCCCCAGGAGATTATGTATTTAACGTGTACGGAAGTAACGACAACGGAACATGGTCTATGGAACCTGCATCTATTATGATTACCATATATCCACCATGGTATTTGACAACATTTGCGCAAATATCTTACGTATTGCTATTATTTGCTGTTTTTTTTCTCTTTGGTCAGTATACACTCATCAACATTAGACGAAAGCGCAAATTGGAATTTGACAGACTTGAAAAAGAAAAAGAAAAAGAATTAAATACGGCAAAACTCGAATTCTTTACCAATATATCTCATGAATTACGATCACCACTTACCCTTATACTTGGTCCCGTTGAAAAACTCATCAAAAAAGTAGATTCGCTTAAAAAAGAAGATCGTTTAAAATCATACACAACAATTCAACGAAATGCTGACTATCTTCTAAAACTAACCAAACAACTCTTGGACTTTAGAAAGCTTGAGCAAGGGAAAACACAACTCGCTTGTGAACACATTAACATCCTCAGTAGTATTAAGAAAATAAGCGACCAATTTTACCCATTGGCAGACCAAAAAAATATATCCCTCGAATATGATTTTCCAAATGAGAAAATCTTTGCTTGGGTTGATTTAAATAAATTGGAAAAAATTATCCATAATCTATTGTCAAACGCCATAAAATTTACTCCTAAAAAAGGACAAATACGTGTCAAGGTTGTTGTAAAAAATTCGAACGAAAACTATCCAGAAGGTTATGTATCGCTTAATGTAGAGGACAATGGAATAGGAATCAAATCAAAAGATTTGAAAAATATATTCACACGCTTCTACCAAGCGAATAATCAGAGTAAAAAAAATCAAGGGGTTGGTATAGGATTATCTTTTTCGCAAAGTTTAGCAAACATTCATGGTGGAAAAATTCACGTCAAAAGCAAGCCTCAAGAAGGAAGTACGTTTACACTTGAATTGCCTTTAGGTGCTTCGCATTTAACATCAGACCAAATGATTGATAACAAAGAACTTATCTTAACAACATTGGACATACCAACACCAGAAGAAAACACCAGTTCAGAAATAGTTTCTTATGAAAATAACGATAAACCCTTGCTTTTAATCATTGAAGATAATATTGAAATAAACCATTATATCGCTTCTGAATTAAGTGATAATTATGCCATCATAAGTTGTGAAAACGGAAATAAAGGGCTTGAGGTTGCACGTGAAAAATATCCAGACGTTATCATTAGCGATATTATGATGCCAGGTATAGATGGAATAGAGGTGTGTAGGGAATTGAAAAAAGACATAAGTACTAATCATATTCCATTTGTCTTACTATCTGCAAAAACAACAAATGAATCTCGAATTGAGGGACTTAAAGCCGGTGCTGACGTTTATTTGATAAAGCCGTTCAATATGGATGTGTTAAAGATGCAGATCAACTCGTTACTTGAAAATAGAAAACGAATTCACGAAGAATTTAAAAAAGCTCCATTTGAACCAAACTTAATAGATGTTACAGATATTGAGGAGCAATTCATACAGAAAGTTGTAGCAGAAATAGAACGCAATCTGGACAATTCATCGTTTACAACCAAAGTACTTGCCGATAATATAGGAATGAGCAGAACTTCTTTTTACAACAAGACTAAAGCGATTACAGGATTAAAACCAACTGAGTTTGTGCGTAACTACAGACTCAAAATTGCTGCGCAATACCTAGAAAAAGGTTTTAGTGCTAAAGAAAGTATGTTCAAAACAGGATTTAATACTGCTGGGTATTTTACGCAGTCATTTAAAAGTTTATTCGACATGACCCCATCTGAATATTCGTCCCGTTTTAAAAATATTAAGAACTAATCTGATGAAAGAGATGTTGATGCCGTTTTCAGTCCGTCCGAAGTTGCTTGAATAGAAATAGTTCCTGATTTTTTTGTGGTCTTTACCATAAGCATACACAACCCATTAAATGCCTTGCGCTGATTTGATTGAAAAGGTGCCGTTGTAGCTGGATCGCCATTGCCAACCGCAGCTATCGTTCCCAAATCAGAAACAGAAAATTCAACCAAATGGTTTGCATTAGGGCATAAATTACCATCCTTGTCGGTAATACGAACCGTAATAAAAGAGATATCCTTGCCATCTGCATGGAGCGAAACTCTGTCTGGAATAAGTTCAATCTTAGCTGGCTTACCAGCTGTATGGACACGCTTTTCTGCAACTACTTCACCATTGGTGTATGCAACAACCCGAAGCGATCCTGGTATATAAGGCACCTCCCACATCAAGCGATAGGGCGACAAATGGGTTCCTTTGTAGCGACCTCCTTCCCAGTCAATAAAATTGATAGGGATAGGTGTTTTGTCAACTCCTTTACGCTTTTTACCCAACGATTGTCCATTGACAAATAACTCTACTTCTTCCGCATTGGTATATGAAACAACGGGGATTATTTCGCCTTCCTTGCCCTCCCAATTCCAATGTGGTAGTACATGAACCATTGGGGAGCTGGTCCATTGACTTTGATACAAATAGAACCTGTCCTTTGGAAGTCCGCAAAGGTCTACTGCTCCAAAATAGGAACTCCTTGCAGGCCAATCTCCATTCCAATATCCGTTGGTGGAATTGTCTTTTCCTCCATAAGGAGTGGGTTCGCCCAAGTAATCAAATCCTGTCCAAATAAATTCTCCTAAATTATGGGGTGTTTTTTCCAATGCTTCAAATTCAATATCCGGGGGATAAGCCCATGGGGGACCAATAAAATCATAACTGGTTATTTCCAAAGACTCGTGTTTGACGTATTTCTCAATGGGCAAATGATAGGTTCCTCTGCTACTTACGGTACTAGAAGTTTCGGACCCATAAACAATCCAATTGGGATGTTTTTCCAATACTTCCTCATATTTTCGAGGCTTGTAATTCCACCCTACCAAATCAATAGCATCAGCCATACCGTTTTCCATGGGTTTTCGATATTGGTTAAAGCCAGCCGTTGTAGGTCTTGTGGTGTCTTCGTCTTTACAAATAGCCACCAGACTTTGAGCGATTTCAGTGCCTATTGTGTTTTGGGATTGCTCTAAAATTTCATTTCCAATACTCCACATCACAACAGAAGGGCTATTTCTAAAAGTACGGATCATATCACGTAAATCTTGCTCGTGCCAGTCGTCAAAGTGTTTGCTGTAATCGTTTTCCACTTTTGCCATTTGCCAAACATCAAAAGCTTCTACCTGTATCATCAAGCCCATTTGGTCGCAAAGCTGCACTTGCTCGGGAGAAGGAGGATTGTGGCTTGTGCGAATGGCATTTACACCCATGTCTTGCATAATTTCAAGCTGACGTTCTGTTGCGCGTGTGTTTACGGCTGTTCCCAGTGGACCCAGATCGTGGTGTAAGCAAACCCCTTTAAAACGGGTTTTTTTGCCATTGAGTTTAAAACCAAAATCAGCACCATATTCGATAGTTCTTATACCAAAAGTAGTGTTATAACGGTCCAAAACCTTGTTGCCCTGTATGATAGTCGTCTTCGCTGTGTATAAGTTTGGCGTATCTAAGTCCCAAAGCATAGGCGCTTCTATAGAAGTGGTTTGAACTGCTTCCACGATACTGTTTTGTTTTGTTTGAACTAATACGCTATTTGTTTTGGCTACTTCCCTATTGTTTGGATCAAAAATAGTAGTTTGTATGCTTACTTCTTTATCCTCGCTTGCGATGCTTTCAATCTCGGCCAGAATATTGATTGATGCCTCATTTTCAGAAATGCTTGGGGTTGTGATAAAAGTACCCCACTTAGCAACATGAATTTCATTGTTTATTTCCAACCAAGTATTGCGATAAATACCGGCACCTGGATACCACCTAGAAGAAAAGTCTTCGGGAGCTAACTGAACAGCGACGACATTGGTTCCACCATAATTTAGATGCGGACTTAAATCCACTGAAAAACCAATATAACCGTATGGGCGCTCACCAATCATGTTGCCGTTAAGCCAAATTTTCGCATTGTTCATGGCTCCATCAAAATGAAGCGTTATGTGCTTGCCCTTTGCGGTATTTGGTATATCAAATTGTTTGCGATACCATCCAACACCATGAAAGGGCAAACCGCCACTCCTTGCGTTAAAGGAACTATCAAAGGGGCCTTCAATAGCCCAATCGTGCGGTAGTGTGATATCTCGCCAAGAAATATCGTCCAAATCGGTGTTTTGAGCTCCGTCAACATCGCCTTTGTAGAATTTCCAGCCGTCATTGAAGGAAACAGAGTTGGTGCTGTCTTCATTACTACATGAGACAGTTAAAATTATCAGTACAAATAAAAAAAGTTTAGTCGCTTTCATTGTTCCTTAATCTTTTGGTTTCGGAAAAGGCTGTGCCTATTCTGGTTTAAAATTAGCGTTATGCTCCGCTTGGCTTTCAACGGTATATCTAACTATTTGTGGAGTATCCTTGCCCCTCGCTTCCACTATAGCGGTTCGCCAAAGGCTTCTCATTTCCTCTAGTTTGGCAGTATAGGTTGTATTTGCAGCCAAATTGAATTGTTCATCGGCATCATTGCTAAGGTCAAAAAGTTCTTCATATACGGGCTGCTCGCCTTCAATGGGTGTATTGATAAAGGATTGATAAACTGCAATTTGTGGATCGTGATTTGCATATAGCATGCTCGTCAAGTTAACATTGAATTTTTTTGCGGTATCGATAAAATACTTGGCAGAAAAGTTTTCGTTTTTGTAATAGCGTATGTATTTCCACCGTTTATCTTGTACTGCCTCACAACGCGGGTTTCCAAAATGGGTAGACCATAAGTTTTCAGTAAACAAATAATCTCGAACAGCAATATCATCACCATCAATAACATCATTTAAAGGTTTACCCTGATATGTTTTAGGGATAGGAATAGCAGCATATTGTAGCATGGTTGGGGCTATATCAATGGTTTGTACCAGTTGATTTGACCGAACACCCCTTCTTTTTTTGGACGCATTTGGATTGTAAATAATCATGGGAACTTTCGTGTTTACTTCGTAACAGAGTGCCTTTCCTCCCAAGCCGTATTCTCCCCAAAAAATGCCATGATCGGAAGTAAAAATAATGATGGTATTTTTATCAAGATTTAATCGCTTGAGAGTCTCTCTAAGGTTCCCAACAAGACCATCAATACCCGTTACGGCTTGCATATTTCGAATCATGCGCTCGCGTAGCGTGTTTTCGTTATCAACAAAATCATAAATATCTTGTCTGTCTGCTGCGTGCAATACATCTGCAGGGAGTTTTGGTGTTTTTATATCTGCCTTGGCAACATAATGCTTGGGTAGGGGGATTTCCAAATCTCGGTACAGGGTTTTGTAGGTATCTGGGTCTGCTGGAAGCATTTTCATAGTACTGGTACTTGCTCCATGGGGCAAGTTGAAATTGATACTCATACAAAAGGGCTTGTCTTTGGGAATACTATTTAAAAAATGCTTTGCTCCTTTGAGCTTGTGTTCGTTACTGAAAAAGTCGGTGACCCCTTCCTCTAAAATCTCAACTTGTGTGTTGTTTTTAGCTCCCTTGAAAATTTCGTGTCGGTCTTTGGGGTAGAAAGTGAGGTGTCCATGACCCGCATACCAATAATCAAAAGATGCTTCCATCACGCCCGATTTATATCCGCCTACTCCAATGGGAACATGATTTTTACCAATATATCCCGTATAATAGCCATTGTTACGAAGCACTACAGGGTAGGAAGTATTCCAAGCAGCTTCAGACACGCTTGTTCCTGAGTTAAAATTTACATTGTGTTTTCGCTCAAACTGACTCAAAAGAATAGAAGCTCTACTTGGCGTACAAATAGCGCTTGTAACGTAGGCATTTGTAAACAGTATTCCTTCTTCTGCTAATTTGTCAATATTTGGGGTTTGGATTAATTTGTTTCCTGTGGCTCCAAGCAAGTCATATCGGTGGTCGTCCGTAAGAATAAAGATGATGTTTGGTCTTGCTGGGGCTGTTCGTTGAGCAAGAAGTAGCGTGCTAAAACAAACAAAAAACAGGGACAAGAAACAGCTGTTTTTAAAAAGGAGTGCAATGAACGGATTTCGATTAATCATAGTACTGTTGTTCTTTTTTGGAAAGCGACTTTTTTCTGATATGCTTCGTGTTAGCTTCCTCTTTTTTAACATTTTCTATATGCGGGTCTATCCAAAGAGGTGACTCCAGTTCGCTGTTCCAATTTTCATACAATTTAAGCAATTGAGCGACAATGGCTGGGTGTTTAGTAGCAATATCGTTGACTTCCATTTCATCTTGTTCCAAATCAAAAAGCATGGTCTTATTTTTATACGCACTTTTGATGAGCTTAAAGTTGCCTTTTCTAATGGCATATTCTTCCCCATTAGCTACACGCCAAAATAGGGGTCTTTCTGTATTTTGGCCTTTGGCTGTGCTTAAAAAAGGCAATAAATTTATGCCGTCCAACGCATCAGATGCATTTGACTCAAGGCCCGCCGCAGCAATGCATGTTGCAAATAAGTCAAGGGAAATAATAGGTTCTGAATAGGTTTTACCCTTAGGCAACTTAGCAGGCCAAGAGAGTGCAAATGGTACCCGAATTCCTCCTTCAAAAAGCATTCCTTTGTGCCCTCGATATGGATTGTTGTTGGCTGCATCAAGTCGCCCTCCGTTATCACTAAGAAAAATTATCATAGTATTATCTCTGATGCCCATTTTAGTTAAAAGTGCATCAATTTTACCAACACCGCTGTCAATACCGGCTATCATAGCACCATAAACACTTCGCTTTCCAAACTCTATGTGTGCTGTTTTATTTAAATATTCTATAGTAGCGTGGTCTGGGCTATGGGGTGCATTGTAGGACAAATACATAAAGAATGGCTTATCTCCATTATTTTTAATATTTGATAAGGCTTCTTGAGTAAAATCATCTGTCAAATAAGTAAGTTCGCTTGCGGGAATTTTGGTATCATTACGCTGAACATACATGCGATTGTTATTTTGAGGCAAACCCCAGAAATTCATGTGCCCGCCCGAAAAGCCAAACCACTTATCAAAGCCTCGATGGTGTGGCAAAAATGAGAGGTGATCGCCCAAATGCCATTTTCCAATAGCGTAGGTATTGTAACCAGCTTCTTTCATTTTGTGTGAAAGAAAGACCTCATTAATAGGAGTGCCCATAGTATCATCTTCTGGAGCAAAAGGAATATTGTGTTCATGTCCAAAACGCTGTTGATAGCGACCTGTCATAATTCCTGCACGAGAAGGACTGCAGTACGGATGCGACACATATCCGTTTGTAAACACAATTCCCTGCTTTGCAATATTGTCAATATTGGGTGTTAAAATATCCTCAGAGCCATTAAAGCCAACATCTTTAAAGCCTTGGTCATCGGTTAAGACCAAAATTATATTAGGTTGTTTGTTAGAGGATGGAGTTACATTCTTTTGATCCGATTGGCTAGTAGTACAAGCAACCACTAAAAAAAAAACCGAATACAAAAAAAGTTTATTCATAAAATCATCTGTTTACTTCAAAAAAAGCTCTATTACAGGCACTTCTAAACTAGGTACTTTAACTGGAATATTAATTATAAGACCCGTATCACCTTCATTTACATCATCAAGCCAAGCTCCTTTTTGGGTTCCAAGTTTTAGTTCAGAGGCGTCATTTAGTAGCTGCGCATACTTAACCTTGCCTGCTAGGCCAGGAAGATATAGCGTTTTAAACGGCCACTCCAATACATGTACATAAAGCCTGTTGGTTTTTGGGTTATAGGTAAGCAAGCAATTGTCTGGGGTTTCAAACTCATCCGGAGCTGCTGTGCAGGCATATATAGAACGACTGTTATATTTCATCCACTCCTGAGTGGCTTCCAAACGTTCAACAGCCTCGGATTGAATAACGCCCCTCGCTGTTGGACCAACATTTAAAAGAAGGTTACCACCTTTACTCACCGTTTCAATTAACATGACTATTGTTTGTCTTGGGCTTTTCCAACTGTACTGATCTCTATGATATCCCCAAGACCCAGAAAAGGTCTGGCAAGTTTCCCATGGCACCTTGTCTCCTTTGTAAGTAACCCAATTCCGAGGCATAAATTGCTCAGGACTCTTATAATCCCAGCCGCCTTCTTCTTCCAAATCCAGTCTGTCGTTTAATATGATTTGCGGTTGCAGTTTACGAATTTGATTGTATATATCCTCAGAATTCCAATACGCTTTTCCTTTACCATTTTTTTTGTGAGGATACGAAAAGTCAGCAAATAAAACGTCTATTTGACCATAGTTGGTCATAAGCTCCGTTATTTGGTTTTTTAAAAATTTTTGAAATTTCTTCTTATCTCGATTTTTATCATTTGCAATTTCTGACTGATTGTTTCTCTCCGGATGAATATGTTCGTTAACTAAAAAGTCCGGATGGTGCCAATCAATAAGAGAGTAATACAATCCAATCCGGATACCCTCCGCTCTGAAGGCGTCAATTAATTCTTTTAACAAATCCCTTCCAATGGGTGAGTTAGTGACTTTATAGTCAGAGTATTTAGTGTCATACATTGCAAATCCATCGTGGTGCTTGGCTGTAAATACTACGTATTTCATTCCTGCATTCTTAGCAAGTAGGGCCCATTCTTTTGGATTGTATAAATCTGGATTGAAGTATTCTACATATTTTTCATAATTTTTCTTAGAGATTTGCTCATTACTCATCACCCATTCGTGACGTGCTGGCAAAGCATACAACCCCCAATGGATAAACATGCCAAATCGAGCCTCACTCCACCACTGCATCCGATCAACTTTATCTGATGTTAGTGCAAAGTCATTACTGTTTTGTGAAAATAAAAGCGAAGTAAATAATAAACATAGGATAAAGAAGCTGCTAAAATATTTCATTTTTTAAAAATTTTATAAGCAAATTTAATTTGCTTTAAAGAATAGTGACAACATATATGTTCAATGTTATACTACAAATGTTTACTCTCATATTTAGTTAAACTGGAAAGTATAAATTACAAAACTTAGTTGCGACCCTAAGTAAAAGTCAAAAACCTTTTAAAATGGCTGGTGGAATCAATTGAATTGTTTTCAAAACCATCGCTATAATTTTTTACATAATCTTAAAGATTTAATTCAAAACAAATTGACATATTTTGGGTTTTATTTAATACATTTAAATAATGAAACTTTTATTTGTTAGCATCGCTACATTGCTTCTTATGCCCTCCGCAATTTCTCAAGAAATTCAACTTTTTGGGCATAGAGGTGCTAAAGGTCTTGCGCCAGAAAACACGGTACTATCTGTGCAAAAAGCGCTCGCTTTTGGCGTTGACGGTATTGAGATCGATGTGTTTCGTTGTCTTAGTGGAGAAATTGTTGTTTTTCATGACAAAACACTTCATAAATTAACCAACGCTAGTGGAGAAATTGAAAAGAAAACGTTGGCAGAGCTTCATACGTTAAAAGTAATGGGAAGTGAACCTATACCAACTCTTGACAAAATCATTGACGCTATAAATGGAAGCGCTCGACTTAACATTGAACTTAAAGGAAAAAACACCGCAAAGGGAGTTTTAGATATAATAAAAAAAGCCATTGAAGAGGGACATTGGGAAGCGAATCAGTTGTTTGTTTCTAGTTTTGATTGGGATGAGTTGCGTGCGTTTAATAAACTTACAAAAGAATTTGGTATTGCGGTCTTAACAGAAAAGAATCCTGTTGAAGCAATTCCGGTTGCTCGTGAGCTCAATGCTTTTGCAATTAACCCCAATCACAGTAATTTGACTCAGGAGATAATCAAATATATTCACAGTGAGGGGTTTGAAATCCACACATGGACCGTAAATGAAAAGAATCGAATCGAAGAATTAATTTCCTGGGGAGTTGATGCTATTATCACCGATTTTCCGGACAGAATTAAGAGAAAAGGTAAACCATAACTTCTTAAAGTTCGTAATTGAGTTTTAAATTACCAACTATGAATAACTGAAATAAACTGTTTTTAAATAGTTTTTTGAAACAAAAAACCCGCAACAAATGTTACGGGTTCGATTTTACACCCCATTGAGCTATTTTAGAAACAAACACTTAAGATTTTAAGCAACCTTATGAAACCATATTGAAATTATGGGATTTATTTGGAATTCAACCATTAGTTTTGATTATGGTTTAGCCATTACTTAAATCTCTTTGTGAGAATTTGTAAAGGTTTTACAATTGCGAAGAAAGTCAACTTCCTTAAAAGAGTTGATTTTTCAATGATATTGGCAGCTTTAGGCCCGTGTGTGTAATACCAGTTTGCAAATTTTACCCCCCAAACTCGTTTTAACAACCAATTATCACGAAATAGTCTTAAATCCATTACAACAGGGTGGTTATAGTCTCCCATCGCCGCTGTAGCAATAAAGCATACAAAGACGAGAGAGAACAATACGTCGATGGAATTCATGAGCCCTTAGTGACAAAAGCTACTTTTGATAAGGTTCAAGAAATTTTAGATGGACGTAAAAAGCAAAAAGGAAAATCTCACAAAAAAGTAAATCCTAATTTTCCACTTCGTGGATTTGTAATGTGTCCAAAATGTAACAAACCGCTTTCGGCAAGTACCTCAAAAGGACGCAACAAACCCTACTCCTATTACCACTGCTTTTCTCCATGTGATGTTCGCATTAAAAAAGATGATGTTCACTCGTGGTTTAATCATTTTTTAAAATCCATATCGCTAGACCAAAATGCATATGAATTACTCATTGAACTCATCAAAGATGAGTTTGTGAAAATTGATAAGGAAAGTGGAATCGGCCCAAAGCATTATGAGAAGCTAAATAACTTGGAAGAAAAGCTAGTTAAAATCCAGGACTTATACATTGATGGTGATCTTTCAAAAGAGGAGTATCAAAAAGCCAAAATGA
>ERZ807291.2477-NODE-2477-length-27827-cov-8.841999_pt1 | contig 27827 bp, 25 predicted proteins | sample MGYA00521257_ERZ807291 | MGnify/ENA primary metagenome ERZ807291 (study PRJEB31413, sample SAMN03169783) | marine metagenome | biome: Marine; feature: Water; material: Subsurface seawater | place: North Sea | collected 2011-04-28 | depth 1 m m ...
CTTTTCAAAAAAAACAAATGATTCATTTTTTGAACAATGGTGCAGAATAAATAGTCATGATAGTTTTTAATTTTTACGCAAATTGGCGGCTTTTTCAAAAGAATCATATCAATTGTGGGGTTGTTTTTTGAAATACGGGTTAATAATTCAAGGGCCCCGTTTTTCAATAGGCAGTGGCCCAAATAATGCTCAATCGAAAAATGGCTTTGATACTCTTGAGACAGTAAAAGAGAATATTCGACGATTTAAAAATAAAGTTGAAATGGTAGTTCTTAGTTCTTGGCATGAAAGTGGATTTAAAGGATCAAATATGGGTTCAGAAGCTGTATTGCTGGAGTCACGCCTGCCTATAGGTTTTGATTACCTAAATCAAAAAAAACAGTTTTTTAGCCTCTTTGTTGGTGCAAGTTATATCTCATGTAATAGCGACTGCACTCATATTGTAAAAATAAGAACAGACCAACTACTTCCTGAAGAATTTATAGATTGGCTAGATAGTTTTTTTGCTGCAGAGGCTCCGAACACGAAAAAAATAATTTGTTCTGAAATGTTATGTGATCAGGCATTTTATGTTGGGGATTTTGTATTTGCAGGACCAATCGAGCAAGTTTTTTCTTTTACTAATAACGTTCTTCAATACGATGGTCGCCGAATTGCCTTAAACAATTCAGTTGACTATGTTCTAAAGCATGTGGTTCGATTAGATGAACAGGTTGCTAAGGCTTTTCGAGGAAATAGCCTCCTGCGCAACGAACTTTTTTTTATGTTTAAACAAACTGCGTTTTTAGGCCTATGGCAAGATGTTTCGAGAAATTACTTTTCGGTACTACCAGAGGAACTTTATAAAAAAATAATATGGAGGGGCCGCCCTATGTCAGATGTATTTAGTAATAATCTTAATTATTTTATATTCCACAAAGAATTACAAACACTAGAAAGGATGATTAATAAAAGAAAAATACTTTTTACAAATAAAGCAAATGTGTTTACTATAATTCTCAGAACTTTTAATGATTTGAAGCGATATGTGAAAGCTCGCTTCGAATTTTACACCAATTCTAAATAGACTTAAGTTAAAGTGTGGTCATGATTGTAAAGAATTTATTGCCGTTATTCTCGGCTGCTCAAACACGTGGCTCAAAAATCAAGAAGAGCTTGATTGGATTGGTAATTGTTAAGTTTCTAAGTTTGTTAATTGCTTTGGCTCTTATTCCAATGACACTTAACTACTTGGGACCTGTTAAATATGGTATTTGGTTAATATTAGGTTCAATCGTTGGATGGGCCGGGTTCTTTGATCTTGGCTTAAGTAATGGGCTACGTAATAAACTTGGTGAAGCTCTAGCTAAAGGTGACATTAAAAGAGGAAAGATACTCATTAGCTCGACTTTGGCCATGTTAAGTATAATTAGTATCTTAATTTATTTGGTTTTTTGGATGATCAATCCTTTAATTAATTGGCAAGTAATTTTCAATGCTCCAGTGGACATGGTAGTTGAAATTAATTTGGTAGTCATTATTGCGTTTAGTTTCTTTATTCTGCGGTTTGTATCAGGAATTATCGGAACTGTTCTTATGACAGATCAACGCCCAGCTTTAGCTGATGGGATTAATGCAGCAGGTGCTTTACTCACCCTTTTTGCTATTTATATATTAACACTTACTACAAAAAATTCCCTGATTTATGTTGTGATTTTTTTTAGTGCGATCAGTGCTTTGGTACCAATGATAGCTGGCGTTTGGTTTTTTTATTATAGTTACAGGCATATTTCTCCTTCTTATAGAAATGTTGATATTTCTTATGTGAAGGAATTAGGGGGGCAGGGAATTCAGTTCTTTAGTATTCAGATTTGCGCCTTAGTACTCTTCACAACAGACAATATTATTATTACTCAACTATTCGGACCTGCAGAAGTGGTTCCTTATAATATTTCGCATAGGCTTTTTAACTATGTTGTGTTGGTGTTTGGGCTTATATTGACGCCATTTTGGGCAATCTACAATGAAGCTTATAACAAAAATGATTTACGATGGATAAAAACCACAACTACTAAAATGATTAGGGTTTGGTTAGGATTAGCGATTGGTGTAGTAATTCTCTTTTTATTGTCTGATAATATTTATACTCTATGGCTTGGCAGCATGGTGGCTATACCGACATCGATTTCTTTTTTTATGGCTTTGTTTGTGTTGGTGCAGACATTTAATATGTTATTTGTTACCTTTATTTTCTCAACTGGAAAGTTACGTGTACAAATTTATGCTGGATTGTTTGCTGCTGCAATCAATCTCCCTTTATCTTATATCTTTGCAGTCATCGTGGAATTAGGCCCTGCAGGGGTTATTTTGTCAACTGCAGTATGTTGCATGCCTAATTTACTTCTGGCTCCGATACAATGCAACAAACTGATACATCGGCGAGCTCATGGTATTTGGGCTAAATAAGGAAATTATGATGTTAATTAAACAATTAAAGTTAATGGTACCAAATTTTGTAAAGAAATTTATATTGCGCTGCAGATATCACATGCGTGCACGAAAATTCACGGGCTCTCAATATTTTTGTACTGTCTGTGAGCATCAATTAGGTTCATTCATATCACTAACAGAAATTTGTAATGGAAAGTTTATTAAAGATGTTGATGTAAACGGTACGCTTCATACAGTTGATGGCTATGAGACAGCGAATGTTGACAGCTTCCTTTGCCCAGTGTGTGGCTCTCAAGACAAGGCGCGGTTATTTGCATTATTTTTAAACCAGAAGTTGGGCGAAATTGGACAGAGAGAACGGATTACGCTTGTTCATTTTGCTCCTGAAGGAGGTTTGAGCCAGTTCTTAAAATGGGATCAGCGATTAAATTACCGATCTGCTGATTTGTTTCGGGATGATGTAGATGACCAAGTTGATTTAACAAACATGAAAATCTACAAAGATAAGTCAATAGACGCTTTTATTTGTTCACATATATTAGAACATATTTTAGATGACAAAGCTGCTGTAAGTGAATTATACCGGGCTCTTAAAGTAGGAGGATGGGGGATTGTTATGGTACCTATTCTTATGACTATAGATCAAACTTATGAGGACATAACTAAAGTTTCAGATGCTGAACGCTTAAAACATTTTGGACAAGAAGATCATGTTCGAATATATGCTAAAAGTGATTTTCTCAACCTTCTAATGGGTGCGGGTTTTTTTGTTAAACAACTGGGACAGGATCATTTTGGTAAAGATGTATTTGAGAAAAATGGTTTATCAAAAACCAATATTATTTATGTAGTAGAAAAACGATGATTAACGTAACTAAAGCATTCCTTCCACCGCTTGATGATTATGTTCAATACCTCGAGGGTTTGTGGGCTTCAGGTTGGATCACCAATAATGGAGTATTGGTTCAAGAATTGGAATCTAAACTTAGAGAATATTTAGACGTACCTCATATCCAATATATGTCCAATGGAACGGTCGCTCTTCAGGTTGCACTCAAAGCGCTCGATATTACAGGTGAGGTGATTACTACTCCTTTTTCCTACGTTGCTACAACAACATCAATTTTATGGGAAAAATGTAAACCAGTTTTTGTGGATATTGAAGATAAAACATTTTGTATTGATGCAGATAAAATTGAAGCTGCAATTACGCCTGCTACACAAGCAATTTTAGCGGTTCACGTGTATGGATATCCTTGTAATGTTGTAAAAATAGAAGCGTTAGCAAAAAAATATAATCTCAGAGTAATATACGATGCAGCACATGCATTTGGTGTACGCTTGAACGGTGTTTCGTTAGTTAACTACGGTGACCTTTCAACAGTTAGTTTTCACGCTACAAAACTTTTTCATACAGTAGAAGGTGGAGCTGTCATCTCACATGACAAAGAAATGGCAAAAGAAATACATTTGCGCATGAGCTTTGGTCACAGTGGTGAAGATTATTATATTGCAGGAATAAACGGAAAAAATTCAGAATTACATGCTGCAATGGGGTTAGCTACGCTGCCTTTTGTAAGCGATTTGATTTTCCGTAGGAGAATCATAAGCGAACTATATGATAGTATGCTGCAGGGTAAAGGACTAGTATTTCCAGAGAAAGTTATTGGTTTGGAATACAATTATTCCTACTATCCAGTTGTTTTTAAGAGTGAAACACAACTTTTGCAAGTCAAAGAAGCTTTAGATAAGAATGGGGTTTATGCTCGGCGTTATTTTTACCCACCACTGAACAAACTACCATATCATAAGGGAAAAGACTGTCCGGTTGCTGAAGATATTTCTAGTCGCGTGCTCTGCCTTCCGCTCTACTATGGGTTAACAGATGATCAAGTAATTCAAATTGTGAGGATGATTGTGAATGAACTTTAATTAAATATCGTACTTTACTAAAGAAGAGTTGAGTGCTTAAAATTATAAAACCATTTTTGGATCAGTAAAAGTTTACTGTAAACTATATTTATAAATTGCATATGAAATAAAGGTTAGTGACTTCACAAGTATTCACGATTAGTCATAATAAAGGGAGATAAATTTGGCGCTCAAACAAACCTCTTTTATATGAAATGTAATTAAAATTGTGAAATAATGACTAATTAAAATTTGGTTAAAAATGATAAGATTGTAACCAAATTAAACTAGTGCTGCATGTCAGTAAAAAGATAAGTATAAATACAGGGTAAATGTATGAGAAATATGCTCCAGAATGTTAAAGAAAAAGTATGCTTTGTAATACCTATTCATCCACCAAACTATCGCTTTTTGCCCAATTTAGAAAAAATAGTTCGTAAAACTGGTGTTGAAATATTTTTAGTGCTTACAGAGCAAGATCCATATATTGAACAAAAATATTCTTGTTTTGAATATATCCACTTCAATAGATTGCAAAAAAAAGATGTAACTAATTGGCCGACTGAAAAAAAATTCCTTGGTTCTAAATGGGTTTTCGATACTATTGGATATAAATATGTAATCACTTGTGATGCGGAGATTAAACTGGATAAAGTTTTTAATCATGATGAATTATTTAAAATTTGTGATGATTTTTTCTATAATAAACGAATTTATGGCGGTGGTAATTCTGCTGATATTTTTCAAAAAATAAATGAAGATTGCATGGAGTTTTTGGGTTTTGATGAAAAATGCATAAAAAAATATAAGGATATATATTTTTGGTTTTCAGAGTTACCCATCTATGAAAAAACAACATTTATTGAATTTTTTGAAGAACAAAATTTAGGTAAAAGAAGCTATGTTTTCAATCATTATGACCATTTGTTATACTCATATTGGCTTTTTTTAAATAAAGATTTTTCCATAATTGATTGGAATAAACTTACCAGTAATCAAACCATGAAGGTTAATTGTTCAGGTGAGTTGATTTGTAGTAATAGTTTTTTTGATATGCTTAAGGAGCATGGTATAGAGCTTCATTGGCTATCTTTTAACTATGCAAGACATATTAAGAGAAACTATGTATTACTCAAGTATCATGTTGATAGATTGGAACAGCGCTATACGATTTCAAAATTGAAAAAAGTATTACGGGCACTTTTTAGATTAAATAGTTTATACAAGTAAAACAAAAGTAAAAAGTGGTAAGCTTTCTTTCTGGTAGTAACTAAACACAAATTTGAGATTTCTATTGAATTTTAAAAACATATAAACTGATATAAGTGTAAAAATGACAATAAATAATAATGAGATTATGGTAAGTGTTTGCATACTTACCTACAATCAGGAAATATATATAAAACAAGCCATAGATAGTGCATTGAATCAAAATACCTCATTTAATTATGAGTTGGTGATTGGAGAAGATTGTTCAACAGATCAAACTAGAGCAGTTATTGAGCAGTATCAGAAAAAGTACCCTAATAAAATTAGATTATTGCTAAATGATAAAAATGTAGGCGCAGTTAAAAACTTAGCAGCTATATTGCTCGCATCTCGGGGCAAGTATATCGCGATGTTAGAAGGTGATGATTACTGGACTTCACCTAACAAACTGCAGAAACAAGTAGATTTTTTACAGTGCAATCCTGACTATTCTATTTGTTTCCATGCTGCAAAATTAGTCGATCGAACGGACAATCTTATAAGAATTCTTCCTTTAGAAAAATTTAAAAAGGCAACCTCAACGCTAGAAGATTTATTGATACATGATGTTTTCATGCCTACTTGTTCTACAATGTTTCGTGCTAGATCATTTGAGTATTTTCCAAAAATCCTTTTTTCTCTAAGAAATGGTTGTGATTGGGCTTTGAGTGTTTTAAACGCCGAACACGGATTAATTGGATATCTTGATGAAACGATGTCTGCTTATCGGTCTCAATCAAGTGATTTTGCATGGTCCTCAAGACAACTTACCGAAATTTATCCAGATGCAATAAAAATTAATGAAGAGTTTAACGCGTACTTTGATTTTAAATACGATCATATTTTTAGTTCAAAATTGGCTACATATCATTCTATTTTGGCAAAAGATTATCTTCGCCAAGGGCATATAAAGCGCGCTTTTGAGGAAATGAAAAGAAGTATACAAAAAAAATGGATACCCAAATTATTTTTCCACTTAATTTTAGTGGGTGGCCCATTAATGTTTCTTAGGGGTTGCTTGCTTAGAAATTTTCCGAAATTTCATGCTAAACTGAAGTCTATAATAAAAAAAAATAGATATAGATAATAATATATTCTTTAATATATGCAATTATAGTTATAATTTAAATCTTAAATTGAAGGAAAGATAATTTGAATGAAGGTTGGATGTGTAATACAAGGTGACATTCGCAGAGGCACAGAGTTTGTACTCCAAGAATTAACAAAGCATTTCGACTTTACTGTTTTGTCAACATGGAAGAGTGATGAGTGGAAAATCCCAACGGGAGATTTCTCAGTAATACTAAATGATAAGCCTTTGGAAGCAGGACTTTCGCACAGAAATTATCAACGTTATTCCACGGCGCGTGGCATTCATGCTGCAAAAAACGTGGGTTGCGACTATGTCCTAAAGTGGAGATCGGATATGCTGCCAGCTAAATTGGATGTTCAACAGCTTATTCAATGGGCCAATTTTGACGTACCCATAGGTATGAAGTCTCGTATTGTGATACCAGCTTATAGGAATCTTACCGTTGAACCAGATTGGTTTTCGTCAATACCTGACCTATTATCTTTTGCACATATAGATATGATGGAAATGCTGTGGAATGATAATAATTTTGATTATTCATTGCAAACAAACGTACCAAAAATGATGCAAAATTATTTACAAAATGTTCCCCATCTGGACCAAAATTTGCACGAAACTTATTGTTCAGAGTCAGAGCTTTATGCAATATTTAAAAACAGACTGCAAAATAGATTAGGCGTTCAGCTGTCTCACTATACTATTTGTAAAAATTATTTTAGATTATTTGATGACAAAAAGTTGAAAATATTTTGGTTTGACAATGTTGCTGGGTTTCGCAGTGTTCAACAGGCTTGGGAACACCCATGGTGGACTGAGGCTGTTTGGGAGCGTGGTGAGCCAAAAAAACTTCCCTATAATTACCCAGTAGAAGGAATTATTAATAAAACGTATGCAGCATTTTCACCTTTAAGATGCCGGCTAGAAGAATTAAGGCAAAGCTTACTTTGGCGAATGTATCGTTTGTTTAGGTTTTAGAGTAAAAGTTGACACTTGCTGAAGTAAATATTAGAGCGTGAGTTGGACAGAGTTTGTATATTTCTGATTTCACTACTATTAACCAGTTTTGATGGCCGTTATCGGTATTAGATATTGAGATATATATCATAGAATGGCAAAATTGTAAGATGACACTAGCTGATCAAATACCACTATTTAAAGAACTTTAGATTTCTTAAACAAAAACCCCCAACAAAGCATGGCCACTTATTTGAAAAGATCAGTTCAAGATTATACATATAGCGTTAAATCAATAAGAGCCTCTAAAAAGTCATTAATTCATCATCATTTAACTAATAAATAAAATATAAGACGATAATAAATGTTACTGAAAAAAATAAATAAAAAAATTGATAGATTAACTAAATACAAGAACTTTTATTCATTTCAAAGGCGAATAAATAGTCAAACAAAATCACAGCATAAAAGAATTTCTGAGTGGGCAATAATCCAAAACAAAACTATTGAAGAGAATGAGCCCGTAGAGGTAGGGGGTTTGCGGAGTGGTTTACTAAAAAAATATCAAAATTTATATCAATTAGAAGAAAATATAAGAATCCTTGTACATGCGCCAACTGCCAAGCAATCCCCAGCTGGATATTCTATTTTTAGTAATTTAGTTGAAAGCCTCCAGTATATAGGTATACCTTGTAAGCAGCTTAATTTTGATGAAGATTTATTAAATCAGTTAATTACCTTCGCGCCTACTGTCCTCATAACAAATGATAGTGAAAGCTATTTGAAGCAAATAGACTGGAGCATTATAAAAAAATACAAAATAAATCATCATCTCTTAGTTGGGCTTACGGCATCCATAGAAGCATATGGAAATAGCCCAATTACAGAACGCTTAAAATGGGCAAAAAATAATGATATAGATTTTTATTATAGTTTTCGGGCTTTAGAATATATTCAAAACCGTAAAGATTATTCACCTTTTTATGATGCAGGCTATCAAATTCTTACTGTTGAATTTGGAGCTAACCCTTTACTATATTATCCCATTAACGAAATAAAAAAAGATTTACCATTTGTATTTCTTGGTTCTTCAAATATGGAAAAACAAAGTCGGTACATTGATTGGTTCGATCCCTTGATAACTGACTTTACAGGTTTTATAAACGGTTATGGTTGGAATGGTATGAATGCATCAATACCATTGGATGCCAACAAATATATTTTTGCGCGTGCCCAAGTTGGCATAAACCTACATTTAGAAGAGCAACTGGAACATGCAAGCGAAATAAACGAACGAACATACGTTTTAGCTGCATGTGGCGTTCCACAGTTAGTGGATAATGCAAAGCTTCTGTCACAACGGTTTAGCTCAAATGCTTTTTTCGTTGCAAGCAATCCAAAAGAATATACAGAGTTATTTAATTTTTTGATTCATAATCCAAGTGCAGGGGCTGATCGTGCAAAAATTGCATTGCGTGAGGTTTATGAAAAACATACAACATTTCATAGAGCTGAAGATTTAGTGTTTCAGATAAAAGATTTGATAAGGATGAAAAATGGTTAGATTTCCAGACGTTGTTAAATTTTATCTTAAGTGCTAAAATAATAGTAATACTTTAATCTTGCTAAGGCTGAAAAACAAGCTTGCGTTAAGTTGATTTTATTTACTGTGTACTCAATATGCTAAAATTTTTTCTTTTTTTGAATATACTGGTGCATTTGAACGAGGTTCTGACGGTTATTTCTGGGATGGTTGTTTTGACAAGATGAGAAGGGTTTTCAAAAATAAATTTGATCTTGAAATTTTTCACAATCATTGCTTAGTTTCATTATGATTTTTGGTGGATGTGAAAATGTAATATATTTGCTTGTAGCATCGTGTTTAGGTGTGCTTGGAAAAGAAATTACTCAAAAGCTACAGGCTGATGATTATATTAGATTATCTATAATCTCAAATGTTAAATCATTTATCTCTGTGAGCCTTGCGTATCATGGCCCAATCATTGATAAAAATAATTTTCTGGAGGCTAACTTAGACCAAACACAGATAGTTAAGCTAACTGTCCCATATTTCATGGCGAAACATGAATAGTTGGAGATTAAATATGATAAATGAATCTGATATTTTGGTGGCTTTATAATGATTGTTGTGAGGCTGTATGGGGGATTAGGAAATCAACTTTTTCAGTATTCGACTGGACGAAGACTGGCAGAATATGTTGGCGAAGAGTTAGTTTTGGATATTGGCAATTTGGGCCATAATGTGTCTAATATAACAACTCGACAATATGAGTTATGGCGTTATCCAATTTGTGCAAGAACGTTGTCATCTAATGAAGTAAAGTTTGCAAAATTATATACAAATAAACTTCTTAAGCGTTTACCATTACCTCGCCCCTGGTTATTTCAAAAAGAAAAATACTTTCAATTTAATCCTGATATCCTTGAATCATCTGGTAGTGTTTATTTGGACGGGTATTGGCAATCTCCTAAATACTTTGAAAGCATAAAGAAAACATTAAGAACTGAATTAACGCCTATTGAACCAATGGGTGTTTCTGACCAGATAACAGCTAAAATTATCAGTGAAACAAACTCCGTGGCTATTCACGTGAGGCGTGGAGATTACGTATCAGTAAAAAGTGTTGCTCAAACACATGGTATTTGTTCACTAGATTATTATCACAGTGCAATTGAGTTAATGAATAAACATGTTCGCACGCCTACTTTTTTTGTTTTTTCTGATGATCCAGATTGGGTACAAGAAAACCTTAAAACAAATCTACCAATTGAATATGTTAATCACAATGGTTCTAATAACGCTTTCCAGGATGTGAGATTAATTTCACTTTGCCAGCATCAAGTAATTGCTAATAGTAGTTTTAGTTGGTGGGGTGCATGGTTAAACCCTAACCCTAAAAAATTAGTGGTTGCTCCAAAGAAGTGGTTTCTTGATGTACGTGATACAAGTGATATGTGTCCCAAAAACTGGATAAGACTATGATTTTTGAAGCTCATGAATAAACCCTTTTTATCAGTAGTTATTCCTGTTTTTAATCGCCCAAAGGATCTTGAGAGGGCTTTGAATTCATTATTAAATCAATCAGAAAAAAACTTTGAAGTTATAGTGGTAGATGATGGCTCAACTGAAGACATAAAATGTGTGACAGAGAAATATATTAAAAATTTAAATTTAAAGTTTATTAGAATCGATAATTCTGGGGGTCCAGCAAGACCCAGAAATGTGGGAATTCGTGCATCACAGGCTGACTGGATTTCATTGCTTGATTCTGATGATTGGTGGACTCAAACTAGGATATCTGAAGTTTTAATGACAATAAACAAAAATAAAAATTACGATATTTTTTACCATCAACTAAAAGTGGTATCTGATGACCGGTACATAAAATGGTGGTCAAATAGAATACTTGGGTACAAATTATCGATGAATGCGTTTGTTGATCTTATGACTATGGGTAATGCTTTGCCAAATTCAGCAGTTGTAATTCGCAAGTCACTTTTCAGCCAATTTGGATATATTAATGAGTATAGTGAATTTTCTTCTGTAGAAGATTTTGATTACTGGTTAATGTTAGCGCATTATAAGTGTAAATTTTATTTTATAAGAAAAAACCTTGGTTACTACTGGTTAAGTAGTACAGGTATAAGTGCAAATCCACTGCGTACAATTCAGTGCAACAAGCTCATTCTTGAAAAATATATTAATCATTTATCAGAGGATATCAGGTTAGCTGCAAAAAGTAAGTTTGACTATTTCGCAGGGTCTGTTTTGTTTAGTGTTAAACATTATTCTGAAGCATTGGATTATTTTAATCGCGCTAACAAACTTGTTGGTATTAAATTGAACATAAAACGATTATTGAAGATCGCTTGGATATATGTGGGTTTTAAGTAATCAATAACGTTACATAAGGTGATCTATGAGTAGTAAACAAATTAAAAATAGAAAAATTACTGTATTGCATATAGTACCCACAGGCGATCTGAAAACTGGAGGTGCTGCTTATGCTGCTATACGGCTAGCGCACGAGCAGGCACGATTAGGGGTTTCAGTTTATATAATGGAATTGACTTCGCATTTAATTAAAAAAGAAAAATGGTGGTGTAATGATGTTAAATATTTGAATCTTGATTGTGGTGCCGGATTAATCACTAAATTGATACATTTTCGTCGTTTATGCGTGAATACTGAAATTATTGTGCATTTTCATGGTTTATGGATACCAAAATATACCTTATTTTTTATTTTATTATTATCAACAAATACGCCATTCATCATATCCCCCCATGGTAGCCTTGAACCTGGAGCTTTAAGGCAAAAGTATTTAAAGAAACATTTGGCGCGTAAATTATTTTTTAACTTCTTTTGGAAAAAAGCAGCAGTGTTTTGGGCTTGTTCAGAAAAAGAACGGGCTAATGTACAAGGTGAGTTCCCTCAAGTTCCAGTTCATATTGTTTCAATTGGTGTGGATATGCCCTCAATGACAGGTCAATCACTAATTAGAAATGTAATTGTGAAACGCAAAGTTATACTTCTTATTAGCCGTATAAGTTTTGGAAAAGGAATATTGAATTTGGTTCGGGCTTGGGACCTTATTAGGGATGAATCTTGGGAATTATTGTTGGCTGGCCCAGATGAAGCAGGCCATCAAAGTGAGGTTGAAAAAGAAATTAAAGAATTAGAGTTGGATGACTCATTTACATTTGTTGGTTATGTTGATGCTCAGAAGCGAGATAATTTATATCGAGAGGCTGATATATTTGTTTTACCATCATTAAGCGAAAACTTTGGAATAGTCGTAGCTGAGGCAATGTCTTATGGCTTGCCAGTGCTAACCACAAGTGAAACGCCTTGGAATCATCTGGGCTTGGATCGTGGAGTTTTGTGTGTAGGTACAACGCCTATTGAGTTGGCACAAGGATTAAGGAAAATGATGCAAATAACAGAGGCTGAAAAATCCAAAATTGGTGCCGCTTCACGTGCATTCACACTTGAAAACTTTGCATGGCCTAAAGTAGCTAAGGCATCTATCTTAAAATTAAAATTGGTGAATTCTTAATGATATCAAGTGGTAACCAGATGATAAAATTTTTTCCCAATTGGGCTCCAAAATTACCGTCTTATTGGCCGTATATGATGGTTATTGAATATGTATGATAATATATCACTATTTTTAATGCTTTTTTTGTCGTCTTTAGCGGTACTTTTCTCTTTTTTTCGTGGCAGTAAATTAGTCACGCTAAGTTTATTATTGATAATTTCCGTATTATATCTTCTATATTCCAGTGGTCGAATTGGTGGTGTGGATACGCCCTTTTACCGGCAGCAGTTTGGTAGTGATGTACGATGCTCAATGTTTGAGTATGGCTTCCATCAACTTTGTCGTTTTGACTCACCAACTGGATTTAGTTTTACATTTCTGATCGCTTCTTTTCTGATGATATATGCTATGTATCGTTGTTGCGAGAATTATAGGGTACTTTCTCTTGCATTTTTGATCATGTTCCCTGCATATTTTGTGATCATGGATATGGGATACTTGAGACAATCTATGAGTGTGTCATTTATACTTTTATTTTGCTTTAACCAAGAAAATAGAAAAGTTAGATTATTAGGATATATAATCGCCCCCTTTTTTCATATTTCGAGCATAATCTTAATATTCTTTTTTGAGCTTTACTATTCTACAAAAAAAACTGGCATATTTCTTTTATTTGTAGGCGCTTGCTTAATATCTGTTGCTGCCATTATGTTGATTAAATTTATTAATGGTGGAATTGTTGGCTTATTTTCAAACGGAATATCATTGAAATCTATCGTTCAATTAATGTTTCTCATGTCATTAAATGTACTGGCATCTTTTCATTTACGTTGGCCTATGCGTGTCACCCTGTTTGTGATGATCGTCACTTTTGCTGGTTATTTTGGTCATCTTTATCGAGTTTATTTAACTTTATTTCCAATTATTGCTTTTGGTGTTGCTGGGTATCTAGTAAAAAGAAAAATTTCATATCGGTTTCTTACATTCGCCGTTTTTATTATTTTTGGTTTCTTAAAATTAAGTGCAACTGTTTTTGAATATGATGGTGCGTTTGAAATCCCGTATAGTAAAAATTCGTTATTATGGTTCTTTTGAAACTTATTTAGTCATTTGAAGTGTGTAATTTGTTGAATTGCATGCAGGTAGTTTTTTGCTTAACTTATTTGTTCAGTATAAGTTTTGTTTGCAATATAATTTTTTGGGATGGTAGATTAACACATGTATATTATGGGTGTGTGTGGTATCAATAATTTTCTCTGCCTTTAAGATGTGTTTTTGTAAGATGCTTCTTTTTATGGCAGATACTATTAATTATGATAAGGTTAGACATGGTTTTGAATACTAAAAAAATATCAATAATTGGCGGTGCTGGTTTCGTAGGTAGTAGACTTGCAGATTTATTTGATCGGCATTCTTTGAACTATCTTATATGTGATATAAATATTAAGGATCGCTCTGACAAAATAACATATCTTGATGTTGAAGATCAGAATTCGCTTGAAAAACTCGAGGGATCGACTGTTATAATAAATTTGGCTGCAGTCCACCGTGATGATGCACGCCCAATCAGCCGTTATGATGACGTTAATGTCAAAGGTGCAGTAAATGTTTGCAATGCTGCTCGGAAGTTAAACATTAGGAAAATTGTATTTACAAGTTCCGTTGCAATTTATGGTTTTGCTCCAATTAATACTGATGAAGCAGGCAAACCAAATTTTTTTAATGATTATGGACGCACAAAATATCTAGCCGAAGGAGTTTATAAAAAATGGCAAGCAGAGGACCCACTGAATAGAACACTTGTTATTATTCGGCCTACCGTTATCTTTGGAGAGGGTAATAGAGGTAATGTATACAATCTACTAAATCAGATTGCCTCGCGTAAATTCGTTATGTTTGGAAACGGAAAAAACAGAAAATCAATGGCCTACGTTGAAAACGTGGCTGCTTTTATCAGATGTAGCCTTTCCCTTGGTTCTGGAGTGCATGTTTACAATTACATTGATAAGCCAGATTTTGATATGAACACTCTGGTATCTGTGTCTCGAAAAATACTATTTAACAAAAATAATGTTGGATTAAGATTGCCTGGTTTTTTTGGTATTTTTATTGGATATCTTGCTGATATTGCTGCTAAAGCACTCAAACGGTCTTTACCAGTAAGTAGTATTAGAGTTAAAAAATTCATGGCCACTTCACAGTTTGCATCTTCGGTTAGTGATACTAGATTTATTCCAAAAATTAGCCTTCAAGATGGTTTGGAAAAAACGCTTAGGTATGAATTTATAGAAGATAACTCTGATAAACGAACCTTTGATACCGAATAGCCTAATTAATGAATAACCTTCTAAAACTTCCTCTTTTAATGGTAGAGAATCAGATAGATAATTAAGCTAAAGAAGATAAAACCATAAGGATAAACACGCACAACTAAAGGGTAAAAGGGATAAACTATGGCATAATGCAGACTATGAGAGGTTATGTATTTTTTAAAATGTCTTTAAGTTGCTCAAAATTATTATTTATTTAAAAAATAAAGTTAATTGTCCACAAATCACTAAATAGAAAATTTTTAGTCCAGCTGTAAAATTATATTTAATTATTTTGCAGAATCTCTACAAAACATATTAAATTACGAAATCAATTAAATACGCTGTTCTGCCATATAACCAAACGTTCACAAGAAGGTTTTAACTTGTCAAAATTTAAATTCAAATCTCTTCATGACAAAGAAGTTTCGCTATCCAAAAATGAAACTTTAGTTTCTGTTATCATGCCTATCTTTAATACTTTTTTAACGGTGAATTCAGCTGTAGAGTCCGTACTAAACCAAACATATAAAAATCTTGAAATTATAATTATCGATGATTGTTCAACTGAAGATGGAATTGATCAATTAGAAGAAATGTATACGAAGGACTGTCGAGTAAAAATTATTCGCTTGGCAAAAAATATGGGAGTGTGGAATGCTCGAAATGTTGGTGTTCAGATGGCATCAGGACGCTACATCGCCTTTTGTGATGCCGACGATTGTTGGTACAGCCATAAACTAACAAAACAAATTAGTTTTTTATTGAAACATAAAGCGATGATTACATTTAGTAGCTATGATATAATAAATGCTGAATCAAATATAATTGGACAACATTTAATTTCTAAAACCAAAGTAAATTATCATGATATGTTATATTATAATCACATCGGAAATTTAACGGCAGTTATCGATTGCAAACAGGCCGGTAAACCTAAACAAGAAAACATACATCACGAAGATTATGCAATGTGGTTGAAGTTAATGAATACTTCCAGTTTAGTAATTGGCATTAAAGAACCTCTGGCAGCGTATCGGATACATTCAAAGAATTTATCTGGTAACAAATTTAAGAGTTTAATATGGCATTTTTACGTATTGAAATATTCAGAGAAGATAAATGTATTTAAAGCAGTATATTATACTTTATTTGGTCGTTTGCGATTATTTTATAAGCGTAGATTAATTAAATTGGGGGAAAATTAAAAGTTAGTATAAAAATAATTCTGTTTAATCCGAGGCAATTATTTTATGATTATATTTAGCTGATTGGCAACTAACATATATTTAATTTTCTTACTGGTCATAACCTACATGATATCTGGTCCAGTAATGGAAAACCACATAATGGTTGAATATGCTAATTACAAATAAATATGTTAGGAAAAAAATTTCAAAAAGCTCATTTTTTTAAAAAATACTTTAGTTGGAAGATTGGAAAGACACTTACACTTCGGTTGCGCAAATTTGTCCTTATTAGTGGCTATATTTCTTTCATTCAAACACCCTAAAAATGTATGTTGAATTTTTCAGTTTTAGAAAGCTGGAACAAAAATTGGTAGTTGATGGGTGTATATTTTTAGAAAATGCTCCTGGTAAATAGACCTATCACACGGTGATTTTCAAACTTCAGTAGTCAACCTAGAAAATTATCAGTATTGTGTTTTATATTTTGATAGTCACTTTTCTATAATTGATTTAATCCAATTAATAATTTTCACATTAGCTTCTCACTTACAAGCCAACTGTTGATTTTCCTAGTCTTTTTTATAGTATAGTTTAAGCTTGTGACTAGTAAAGCTCGAAGTAACTTAGAGGCTAAAATTTGGGACTGAAAGAATTAAAAGGTTTACATAATGAATTTGGCTTTACAGCTGAAATGTTGAAAGATTTATTTGTCGAAGGACATAAGAAATGAAATCTGAGAATCCATTTAATCAGGGTTATTACAACAGTAATCAACTCCGAGAGATGGGTTTTAAACGTATTGGAGATCATGTACAGATTGCGAAAAACTGCAATATTATTGGTTTAGAAAATATTTCTTTAGGAGATAACATACGCATTGATGGAGGCGTAACAATCGCGTGTGCAAGTGGTTATTTAAAGATTGGTAGTTATGCTCATATTGGTGGAAACTGTCATCTGGGTTGTGCTGGTGGAATAGAGCTGGCCGATTTCAGCGGCTTGTCGCAAGGTGTCCGAATTTATTCTGCTTCAGATGATTACTCTGGTAAGTTCTTAACAAACCCAACTGTTCCAAAGAAGTATCTTAACGTAACAATCAAGCCAGTTTTGATTGGACGACACGTTATCATTGGCTCTGGTAGCGTAGTGCTTCCTGGTGTAAACATTGGTAATGGTTCGTCAGTTGGTGCGTTAACATTGGTTGTTAAATCACTTGACGAATGGGGAGTATATTTGGGTATTCCCGCAAAAAAAATAAACACAAGAAAAAAAGATTTAATTGAACAAGAACGTTTTCTTTTGAGCGAGCGTGCTTCATCCCTTCCTACAATATAACTTAGTACATTAGCGAGTATTACTAAAGTTGCTAAAAGCACGGATTAAAAAATTTAACACACGTTAAAATGAATTAACGTGTGTTAAATAAACTATAATAACTAAACTAGTAGATACTGTTTTTAAATTGAAGCGAAAGAAAATTTGAAAGATTGCTAATATCAGACTTTGTTGATTTTTTATGAGTGCGCATAAATAGAAGTAGAGAGGAAATAGCAGCATGAGATACGTTTAACACTCGAGAAAAAAGTCAACAAACGAACAGAAGATCGTTCATAGTAATTGGTAATATACACACTATAATAGTTGGATACAAAAGATTAATGTTAAAGAGGAAATGATAAACGTTGCGATTTAGTGAGGGCAGATAGAAAAATATTTGCGTAGATTTAGTTAAAATTAGCTTTATATATTAGTTAATTAACACGAATTCTTTTAGCTTTTATTCTAGATGCTCATCAAATATTTAATCCTTGCTCCAGTATAAAATTTTGAGCTAAAGTGAAAAAATATCTATAAAAGTTGTTCTGAGATATAAAATAAAAGGTGAGTTAAAGTGAGTGATGACCCCATAATCGAGCTTTTTCGTGCCAAGAAGATTCTTATAACCGGCGGCGCTGGTTTCGTCGGCTCCCATTTGGCCCAAAAGCTTGTGAAAGTATCAGATCACGTTGTTTGTTTGGACAATTATTTGTCTGGTCGTCGAAGCAATCATATTGTGGACGTTTCTTATGTTGAAGGCGATGTTAATGATATTGTAAATATTTTTGGTACTAAGAAGTTTGATTATATCTTCCATTTTGGAGAATACAGTCGGGTAGAACAAAGTCTTAATGAGCCACATGTTGCTCTATCAAATATTTATAAACCTTTTGCATCTTTACTGCAATTCTGGAAATCATCAGGTGCGAAATTGATATACTCTGGCTCAAGTACTAAATTTGCGGATAATGGAGAAGGGCGGCATTTGTCTCCTTACACATCTGCGAAATCATTGAATACAGAATTACTCTTTGATTTTGCAAAATGGTATGATTTACCTTTTTCTATTGTCTATTTTTACAACGTTTATGGAGGTCGCGAATTGCGAGATGGAAAATATGCAACTATTATTGGTAAATATAAAATGATGGTCTCCAATGGTGCAACCAAGTTGCCTGTCACCAGCCCTGGTACACAGCGCCGAAATTTTACACATATTGATGATATCACAAGTGGAATTTTATTAACGGCTTGTTACGGTGCGGGTGATGGCTACGGAATTGGAGCGGATGAGTCCTATTCAATTATTGAAGTATGCAATGCGTTCGGTTGTGAGCCTGAATTCCAACACGCTTCTCCCGCCAATCGGATGAATGGTGTGCTGCATATTGACAAAATAAAAGGATTAGGCTGGAAACAAAAACAATCTTTGAAGGCACATATAATCTCTTTTTTAAATGAAAATTTGGAAAAGTGATGTAATGATGTTTTTTAAAGAAGGGCAATTACTATATAAATTATATGGAATTGTGCTTAAAATGCGAAGTATCGATATTGAGCTTGAGGCTTAATTCATTGTATCTGTAGTTAAGATAATATTATCCACAATGAAAATGTTCATGTTTGGCCTAAGGAGATTAATTTGATAATTGCTGTTGCAGGACTTGGCTATGTTGGTTTGACCAATGCAGTTTTGTTGGCTCAAAAAAATAAAGTTTTTGCAGTAGATGTGGACTTGGTGCGGGTGAATATGGTCAATGCTCGAAAATCTCCCATTGAAGATACCGAAATTGAAGAGTTTTTTGTAAGTCATGACCTTGAATTAACAGCAACGCTTGACCCAGAACTGGCTTATGCAAGCGCTAATTATGTGATCGTTGCCACACCGACAGACTATAATGCGGTAACGCATTATTTTGACACTTCATCAGTAGAAAGCGTTATCGCTGATGTGACGCGGATCAATCCTGAGGCGGTCATTGTTATAAAGTCTACAATTCCGGTAGGTTTTGTTGATGCGATGCGGGCCAAATTTGAGACACAACAAGTTATTTTCTCACCGGAGTTTTTAAGAGAAGGCCGTGCTCTTTACGATAATTTACACCCCTCGCGTATCATTGTTGGAGAACGGTCTAAGCGTGCTGAGGTATTTGCTCGTTTGCTTTTAGATGGATCGTACGTACCCGATGTGCCAATTCTTTATACCAATGCTCGAGAAGCTGAAGCGACAAAACTATTTGCTAATACCTATTTGGCCATGCGAGTTGCATTCTTCAATGAGCTTGACAGCTATGCTTTAGCAGAAGACATGGACGCAGGTCAAATCATCGAAGGTGTTGGACTTGATCCACGTATTGGCTCGCATTATAATAATCCCTCCTTTGGATATGGAGGCTATTGTCTGCCTAAGGATACAAAACAATTATTGGCCAATTATAATCAAGTGCCGCAAAGTTTGATTCAAGCTATTGTGGATGCGAACAGTACCCGCATGGATTTTTTGACGAAAAATATTTTGATGAACAACCCCAAAATAGTAGGCATTTTTAGATTGGTTATGAAGGTAGGCTCTGACAACTTCCGTCAATCATCTATCCAAGGAATTATGAAGCGCCTAAAGGCTAAAGGTGTTGAATTAATCATTTATGAGCCATCATTAACAGATACCATATTCTTTAATTCACGGATAGTTCAAAATCTTGACGCCTTTAAATTGGAAGCGGATATTATTATTGCCAACCGTGCTGCACCTGAGATCTCTGATGTTGCAAATAAAGTCTTTACAAGAGATTTGTTTGGTTCTGACTGATTAGAAAGCTTAAACTTGTGTTTGTACGCTAGTATCTCCTTAGCGATCTTCATAAAAGTTTTGTGAGTGTTAGTATTTTATACTAGATATTGTTATTTTTGATTGCTTTTGATTTTGATTAAAGTGATTGCATCGCCGTATTTTATAAATATCTATGGCAATTTATTATGCGTAATGCAGAAAATTTTCCAGACATTAGAATAAAATCATAGCAAATATAATACACTAATAGTAAGTTTGTATAAAAAATTTGTTAGATATTGTGAAAAATTTTATATAGACTAAACATTTTTATGTTAGTCAAACTTCAGGATTAAGAGTGTAATTAAAATGAAATTAAAAGTTCGAAAAGCAGTTTTTCCAGTAGCGGGATTTGGTACAAGGTTTTTGCCTGCAACAAAGGCAATGCCTAAAGAGCTTTTGCCTATTATAGATAAACCACTTATACAATACGCAGCAGAAGAGGCTATTGCTGCAGATCTTGATACTTTAATTTTTATAACTGGCCGTAATAAGCGGGCGATTGAAGATCATTTCGATGGTAATAATGAGCTAGAATATGCTTTACGATCAAAAGGTAAGAACGAAATGGCTGATAAGGTAAAAAATATTTTACCAAAAGGTGTCGAGTGTATTTTTATAAGACAATCAGAGCAACTAGGGCTTGGCCATGCAGTACTTTGCGCTGAGAGAGTTGTAGGCAATGAGCCTTTTGCATTACTTTTAGCTGATGATTTCTTAACATATAACGGGAATGGGATTACGTCAGATCTTATCAGAAGGTATGAAAAAACAGGAAAAATTCAACTTAGTATAATGAAAGTTGATGGTCCTGATATATCTAAATATGGCGTTGTTGTAACAAATAATAAAACAGGTTTAGTTTCCGGACTAATAGAAAAACCAAACTTTGAAAATGCACCTTCAAATCTAGCCAGTATTGGTAGATATATTCTTACGCCTGATATTTTTGACATTCTGAGAAAACAGCCAATTGATGCTTCTGGCGAAATTCAACTTGCGGATTCTATTAACGCACTGGCAGTAAATAATATGGTTGAGACAGTAATGTTAAATGGAAAACGTTTTGATTGTGGGAGTATTGAAGGTTACATCAAAGCTATTAGGTATATTTCCTCAAAGTATCATATTGACTAGACTTTTAAAAAAAAATCACTATTTTAAACATTCTTTAATATCATTTAAATATTGTATTTACATTACAACTTAGGTTAACAAACATTTATGAAATTTGATAATTATTTTTCAGGAAATAAGTTGTTTTGGATCAACAAACGAATATTTGACATTAGTATAAGCTTATTGCTTCTACCATTACTTTTGATGGTTGCTTTAATATTATTACTTATAAATCAATTTTTCAATCCAGGAAGACTATTTTTTATTCAAAAGCGCATGGGTAAGAATTGCGAATTATTTTTTGCAATTAAGTTTCGTTCAATGATGCATGTCAAAGAAATTACTAGAAAATATGATGACCCAATTGAAACAAATAGAATTACGCCCCTGGGCAGAATATTACGTAAAATGCGTATCGATGAATTACCCCAAATTTTGAATGTCTTAATAGGTGATATGAGTTTTATTGGGCCAAGGCCAGATTATTATGTGCATGCTTTAGAATATTTGGAAAGGATTGAAGGCTATAGAGAAAGGCATAGTATTCGACCTGGTATCTCTGGATTATCACAAATTAGATTGGGTTATGTAGAAAGTTTAGAGGCAATCTCAAAGAAAGTATCCATTGATAATTATTATATATCAAATGTAGGATATATTATTGAGTCAAAGATTATATTTAATACAATATTAATTATAATTAGAGGTTTGGGAAAATAAAAAATAAACTTAACTGTTGCGAATAAGCATAATAATGTGACACCAAAGATTTATTATGCTTCAATCAATATTGTTTGAACCTATAACCTATTTATTTTACTAAATTTTTGTGGTGTTTATGTAAATCGTTTTATCATTAACATAAAAAATTTAGTTTAAAAATTCATAATGAAATCATATTAATCGACTATCTTTTTGGCACAAATATCTCCATTTCTATGTCAAATCGTGAGTTTATCTTATACGCTTGACTAAAAGATCGAATGCTTTTTTAACGCATGATAGGTTTCTAGAACAACGAAAACGGTATATTTAAGAACTACCGGAGTTGTTTAGCAATAGTTAAATTAAAGAATTGCAAATGTTAGATCGCATTTTAACAAAATTTCTAATGAGCTGGTTAGTAACATAATTTTTTCTACCATAGGTTAAAAAAATTATTGTTTCCTCACTTTTTGAAATACAAAATTATGGAATATTATTGTTTTGTATATCTCTAAGTAAAATTCTAAGTGGGCTGATTTCAGCTAATGTTCTTGAGAACGATACAATTGGGCGATCAGCAACATATACAATATCATTTGGTCGAAGCTCTGTTTTGGCTGCAACTAAAATTCTTGAAACGCTTTGAGCATCAAGATGGTAGGCAATAGATGGGTTACGACCACGCAAGAGATATATCTCTGAACGTTTAGCAAAGAGATTACTCAGCGGGCCGTTAGGAACAAAGAGAATATCGGCGAGGGTTTCTCTTTTCGATGGATCAATGGGCAATATTTGGGCACTGCCAGCTCCGCTGAGGGCAAACACTTTACCTGGTTTATAGGCCAAATTTTCCACTTCAATTTGATCATCATTAATTACTAATATATCTGCTGTGTTTGGATCTAATATGTAGTCCTTTGTCATGCGAAAAACTTGACCGTTTCTCTTTAGTGTAACAGTTGAAAGACTTGCATTAGAAATTAAGGAGCTTTGGCTCTCAATAATTAATTTCCGTAAAGTAATTTCAGAACTTTTTAATGGTATAACTGTATTGCCTACATTTTTCTGGATTAAATATGCCTTTTTACTAACTGCCTTTGTCAGTTCAAGCTGAAAGTTTGGTTTAATACCCTTTTTGTTCAAAATTTTACTTATTTTATTACGAACATTATCAATAGTCTGTTCCACTGCGGTTATACGACCTACATCTGGGAGTAATATGTATCCTTTTGAACCTACAAATGTTTGAATATTTGTTTCTCTATTTGGTATTGTTTGAATCTGAATTTGATCTTTATCCTTGATAAATATATCTGGAGCATCAGGACTGAATAACTGACCTGCAGTCATACTATACTCTTGACTATCACGTGTTAACTTTATTTGGGCAAAACTTTTTTCAGATTCTGACAAACCAGCCTCTAATGCCACTTCCTTGAGTGAGATAGGTAGATTGCTTAAGCTTAAAGAATTACTTTTACCAATGCCATTAGTAACAAAAGCCTTTTGACTATTAAATTCAGTTATTTCAAGTTGGAAATTTGGAGCTAATCCATTCCTGAGGAGTATGTTACGTACATCAGTTCTAACATGTTCAAGTGTTCGGTTTGCAGCAACGATATTTCCCAAACCGAAGAGCAAGATGTTTCCATTACTTCCGATAACACCCCCTGTTTTAAATACATTATTGCTTTGATTTGGTGAAATGATTTTGCCATCATTATCAAAAGTTACAGATAAGTTTCTAGTATTGTCAAAAGATTGCAAAAGTTCGAGTTTGTCTCCCGTACCTAAAAGGTACTCAGATTTTTTAGATACAGTTGGCCAATGAGGAATTTTAGTCTCAAATTCATTCATTTGAATGAATGACAACTGATCTCCAATTCCGAGCAAGTAATTTTGGTTTTTTAATGACTTTGGAATATCTGATTTCAAAAAACCAGCCTCGTCTAAGACCTTAGCCTTAGAGCCGTTCCCAGTTAATATCACCTGACGTGGGTATGGGGCAGTATTAGCCTTTTTTGAAGTTGCAAATGTGAGACCCTCAATTTTTATTTTAAAGTTTTCCTGAATGCTCTCCACTTCAACATATTGCTTATCAGCAAAAAGTGAAACGGGCTCAAGGATTTCGCTGCAACTACTTAAAAATATAGCTGGTAGGATGCAGTTTGCTATGAATTTGAGCCTAGTCATGAAAAAGTCCTTGAATTGGTAAAATTGAACGCATGTGCGTCAAGCTAGCAGATTTGGTCTTCTTTGTTCGTGCTAGTGTAATGTGAAACATTTTCTGTCCTTGAAGAGCACTTAAAAGACTAATTGCATCATCGTTATCTGCGCACAAGAAAACTAGATCAAAAGTAGAGTTTAACAATTGAATATTTTCCCAAAAATTCTTTTGACTTAACATTTCTATGGCCGCCAAATCGATATTTGGCCTCAAAATTGATACATGCCCAATACGCTCGACAACTACAAATGATCCAATAGAAAGCTTCTTATCATCAACATCTAACTTTTTGGAGTTTGATGAAAAATCAATTACGGAAATTTTTCTAATGTTAGACTGCATATAGCTGGCAAGGGCAAGCGCGACATCATTGCACGATAGTCTTGCTCGTAAAGAGGTTATAACGATTTGCTCTGGAGCTCTTTTATTAATTTCCACTGCCATATTTCTTAGAACTGCGTTTGGCTTCTTAGCAAGTATTTTATTTATGTCATTTAAACTTTTATTTTTCAGATGTAGTAGGCTTCTATTATTAGCCGATAGCTTAGCTTGTGCCCCAATTTTGAGTGAATTTCTTGTGTAGTAAACACCGCGACTCATACCTAAAGCTAAAGAGACTACAATACCCAAAAACAGCCCTATGACGGCACATATAATCAAAATCATTTTACGATTTGGAGCAGAAGCTACAACTGAAGCTGAGGCGTATTCATAAATTTCTGTTTTATCAGGCCGAAAGCCAGCTGCCATGCTTTGAGCTTTTACTTGTTCAATTAGTACAGTGTATGTAGCTTCAGCAATTTTGGCTTCGCGCTCTAGTTTTGCATAAGTTTCTAAAGCCATGCTTGAACGCTCCGCATTTACTTGTGACTCATTGATTTGAGATTGTAGTCTTTTCTTGCGATCTGACAATGTATTAAAAACTGTGTCAACAGAGCTAGCATTAGGCCAAGTCCAAGAGCTGATAATTTCATTTTGTCCTAAAACCCGACGGAACTCCACTTGATCAACAATTGGAAACTGCTTACGCAACTCCAAATAATTACCATTGTTAATAGTTTTATTCTTCAGCACTGTAGCAAGTGCCGCCACTGCTTCATGCAATTTTGTGGTTCGACTCAGTTGTTCTCGTAATGCATCAAGTTCTAATGATCCTGCGGCAAAGCTTTCCATGGGCAGCGCACTATTTTTTAGAGCAAAATCTTTGAGATTAGATTGTGACAGTTCTAAGTCACTGAGTGCCTTGGCTAATGTATTAGACAAATAAATTAACTGTTGATCTTGCTCTGTGCTTTGCTTATTTCGTGTGCTTGTGATAATTTCTTCCATTATCGCATTTGCAATTTTAGCTGCCCGCTGAGCATTCATGTGCGTAACTTTAACCTTAATGGAGCCGTTCGATGTTTCTTCAAGTGTAACGTTATTAGAATAGCTTGAGGCGATACCTTGCCAAATAGCTTCTTGGTCATCTATTTCAGATTTTTGCCAACCGATGGTGCGTTTTATAAGTGACTTCCAAATTGGGTCAGTTGACTTAGGACTGTACGTATTAAAATAAGGGTCTGCTTTAAAGTTTAATTTCGCATCAAGTTTTTCAATAAAAATTCGGCCAGTGGCTTGATCAGTTGGCAAGATTGAACCTCTGCCTGTACCTCCAAATGCGCTAACGCCAACCAACGAGGCGAGTTCCCCTCCTATCGAAACATTTCCAGACTCTGCTTGGCCCAATTTGAAAATAGCCTCTGAAGTAAATTGTTTATCTTTATTTAAAGCGTAATAACCGCCAAAAATGATACCTATAATGCAGGTGCTAACAATTAATAATTTATAAGCCCACAAAATTATGAAAATTTCGCGGAAATCAATTTCATCGTCAGGATTTGGTATTAAATTATCTAGCATTCGTTATCTCATTATAGTTATAATTAATAGCATACTTAAAATTAATTAGTAAATAAAAACAAAAAACTTATCTGCTTTATTACACATGATTATTTCTATTTGAAATAACAGTTTAAGTACCCAAAATATTTTTATTAAAGTCTAAATAAATATTATAAAATTTAAAAATTCATTGATGAAGAAAAACCAACCCCATAACCACTCTCAATATTTGCTTTATCTAAATTGAAACCTTGATTGTAAAGGATTCCATTAAATTGAATATTATTTTTGACCCAAGAAATGCTCAAGGAATTTACAAGTCCTGACTGACGTTTTGATGAAAGGCGATTACCTGACCAATTACTATCATTAATTACAACAGATCTTGTTGAGAATTTGATATTTATTTTTTGGGATATTTGAGATCGTAAGTAGAGACCTAAAGAAGTTCCCTCAGTGTCTAAGGTTGCACCCATTGTTTGTCCGTAATTTGTGTAATCATAAGTCGAATTATTATACATCGTATTTGGACCGCAATGCCCGTTTGTTGATGTATCTACACGAGTATCTATAGCCTCAATGCTTAACATTGTTGGATATTTAATTTCTGTATTTGCAAATTCAAATCCTGCCAAATATGTATAGCATGATGGTAAATTCCCAGATTCATCTTCCCCAATAGCTTGGCCATAAATACGTAATGGTATTTTCTCACTTGGTATTAAATATGAAATACCAAAACCTGCCATTTTGTTGATGTTGGAATTTGTACTATTGTTTGTGTCAAAAAATAAGGCAGCTCCTAAAGCTGAGATTCCTTTATTATATCCGTCACCACCCCATTGGCTTGTTTGTACTAACTCAAAATCCAATCCTTCTCTTGGAGATAATATTGCACGTGCACCGGTAAGCATTGATTTTGTACCCCTTAATGAACCTTCAGTGAACCCATTAAAAAATTCAAATGACCATTTGGCTTCTGGGTGCAACCAATCATGTCTAAATTTATTTCTTAATTTCAGAAATATCGATTTAGAAGGTCGAGCATTATGTGAAAGTATAAGAGATTCGTTTTTTGATAAAGACCAGTGACGATTTACTGTTCCCAAGCCGTATGTTGCAATTCCTTTGGTATACTGAAGATAAGATCCATCAAAGGTAGAATTTTTGTAACCATCATAACTGAATGATAATTGTGATGAAAAATTATTTAAACCATAGATTAGATTAAATTTTGTTGTGCCTTTATCAGTTGACCTCAAGTTGTCCTGCAAGCCAAAGAATCGATTTGAATAAAATGCTAAATCAGTTTTTGTCTTTAATGTTTGATTTTGAGAAAAAACAGGATTGGCACTGATTGAGCTGATCAGTATTAAAAAAAGCCAGAATTTTAACATTTAATCTTTGTCTCATTATAATATTAAATTTTTTTTACTATTATTAATCATGTTTGACCAGAGATAAATGTAATTTTCTAATTGTTGTATCAATCTGGTGACTCTGGGTGGATTCGAACCACCAACCTGCCCCTTAGGAGGGGGCTGCTC
>ERZ807291.2481-NODE-2481-length-27793-cov-12.622648_pt1 | contig 27793 bp, 31 predicted proteins | sample MGYA00521257_ERZ807291 | MGnify/ENA primary metagenome ERZ807291 (study PRJEB31413, sample SAMN03169783) | marine metagenome | biome: Marine; feature: Water; material: Subsurface seawater | place: North Sea | collected 2011-04-28 | depth 1 m m ...
TATTCCAAACAACACTATAGCCCCACACGCAAGTCCCGACTATTGCAATAACCTTCGCCATAAAAGCGAGGTTTGCTTTTACTTGCACGTTGTCTCCTACTTCAGTAGCCATCAGGGTGCTGAGTTTTTATAATCATGATCTGATGTGAGGTATGCACTAAGCCCCCATTTATGGGCAAGGTAACCTTCTATTTTCTGTGTATCAGATTCATTTGTATAATAAATAATTTCTGCAAAATATCCGATTAATTGGTTTGATTCAATTTCATTAGCACCGACACTAATATGCGCAAATGGGTTATCACCTATATCTCCTGAATTAAATCCTCTCCCTAGTGCATTGTAATTGGAAAGCCAAGAACTACCACCATTTGCCTTAATGGAAGTAAGATTATCATCTCCTTCAGGCATATTACCAAATCCAAACGGACTTGGATTTGTTCCTGAAATGTTACTGCCTAGCCATTGCAATTGATTAGTAGTTGTTCTCCTCAAGGCTTGTCTTGCAGAAGTCGCATCAGTATGATGCAGGATAAAATCTTGAGCCCCTTCAGTATATGCCTTCCAAACAAAAGCAAGATAAAGTGCTGTTGTATTATGGTCATGATTCCAATCCCTATTTGTCAAAGTATCACCTGAGCTAATTTCTATAACATTTCTGCCCCTTAATGAAGCGACTCCACTTTGTGCATTATCGTTAGCATTCTGATCTTTTGTAAGGTGATAACCATTTCCGCTTTTATCTCCCCATTGTGTTAAATCTGAACCACTAACAACAAGAGAATCTAAATCGCTCGCATCATACCATAATTGAGTAGTTGTATCAGCAGGACTCCATTTACTATCCGCTAAGACGACATTATCAAATGATCTATACCATGCTCTATCATAATGATAAGCTAATGCTACACCTGTATCTGCTCCATCACTTACCAGTGCTTGTTTGCCATCATTAGCTGTGGCAGGTAGACTATCTATGGTATATGCTTGTAGAGTCTCTAATCCACTTACTCTCGTATCTACATTGCCTAGAGATACTTGTGAAGGTCTAGTCTCAAACCACTCCTTGTTTGCATTAAATAAATCCGCTTCGCCCTCGTTTTCTGCACCAATTTTAAGAGTAGTGTTACCAAGGTAGAGATGCCTGACTTTTTTGGATGCATTACCTATATCATAGGTATCATTAGCATTTGGTAATAAATGACCGTTGCCATCCTCTGCCCAATTAGTGAGACCCCCACCGCCACCACCATCATTTTCTAATGTGGTAACTCTAGTATCTAAAGCATTAACATCATCAATATCAAATGCTCTGATTCTTGCTAACTCATTTAATGCCCCACTAACATTATGAAGCGATGTGCATCCGCATGATCCCCAATTAGATATGCTGATTGGGTCGAATGAGACATCGACAGCATCTATATTATCTATTCTCTCGTTACAGAGAGAAACTTGATAATTTAATCCCTTAGCTACAACACCGACATCAATGCCGATGGACTTTAAGTAGCTCATAGGTCACCACCCTAGATGGTGACAGCTTGACCGCTTGATGCTATTGCAGAATCACCAACGACATTAGAGGCAGAGATACCATAATAATATGTGCCAGTAACTGCCTCATCATAAATAAATACAAAGCTGTTTCCTGAATTGGATGGCAGGTCATTAAGCCCAGTTATGATTTGAGCACTTAATGCAGGTGATGCAGCAACTTGGTCGATATCCCAAGAGCCAGAAGATGCATTCCAATTTAGTGTTAAAATATGATCATCGCTAGAAGTAACAGTACTGCCAGTGCCGCGATACACCTTGAATGCAGTTTCATTATCAGCGTTGTCTTGAAAAGTTATTTGTACAGTTGCCATAGTATTTCCTCAATATAGTTGTTGTGTCTCCATTACATAGTTATTTTGCTTGGTATAGCAACTACATCGCTTTCACCGACAGCATTTGCAGCTGATATACCATAATAAGTATCTCCTGTTGTACTATCATCGAACTCGATAATAAAATTCGTATCTAAGACAGATATATCCGTGCTACCTGCTTGAACGATTGATGCGTTAGAAATTGTAGAACCTTCTGTATATGTTATAGTCCAAGCAGTATTTATTATATCCAAATCAATGGAGAGAACTAATTCATCTAGGACGGTAAGAGGACTTTGTATAGACCTATACACATTGAATATGGTTTCATTGGTGGCTTTATCAGTCCAATTTAATCGTATTTTAGTCATATTAATAATTTATTTATATGGATGATCTTGTGGCAATTCTAAATTCCATTGCTTAGCAAGCATTCCTTCGATTGCCATTACTTTTCCTGGCAATAGGCGTTTATTAAACGTCATTAATTCTGCTAATGCTATATCCGTACTGCCCTTTTGCTCAGTGGAAATATTCCCATTCCCATTGATATACATGTCTGGTGCAAGGACTAAACTCCTTTGCATTCCATCTGCCCTATCTACTTCTTTTCCATTAATACGTAATATGTTGCCATAAGTCTTGTCGAATGTATAGGCTATTATCATAGGCTCTTTTATCAATCCAGCACCACTTACTCTATGCGGTGATAGTGTCGTAGGTCCTGCATCAAAATATACTTCACTATTATCCCATACTACATGAGACAAAAACCTAGTTTCTGTATTTGTATGTGTTACGCCATCTCTGTCTATACTTGCAGATCCTTTTGCAATATGGAAATATGAACTAACAGCTACATCCACTGTTGCGACTATAATCATTGCTCCATAATCAATGACATGGCTATCTTGATTAAAAAAATCTAAAGTATCAATATTGAGCATTGTTTTTTTCAATACAATACCTCTCCCATTTACACTTAAGGTTTGCGGAGTGACATCACCAACAGCGGTAATTTTCTCATTCGTACGACTGACTGAAAGCGCCTTCTTATATTCGTCCCCATTGTAATAAGAAACTCTGTCATATAATTTATTATCATTTATTGCCAACTGAACAAACTCATCATCTGCCTTAAACCAAAACGCAGTGCCGAGTCTTGATAAATCTATTGGTGGCTCAAGCGTATTTTTTACAATATTTGCATATTCATCCCCCAAGGTAATAATTTCACTTGTGGATAAAGAACTATCATTGGGGTTTTTATTTTGCATGGTTTCTGCAACCATCACATCATAATCAAGGATTAAGCCTTCATGCTCTGTGTTAATTGGAGCAATAGTCTGCTGAATAAAATCGTACTTGGTTAATAAAACGGGTAATTCGGGTAGGTTTAAATCAGTTCTTATATCAGATATAAACTGCCCAATATGGTTCACATAATTATCCCTATCTTCTTTCCTTCCTAAGTTGATAATGATCATAGCAAGCCGAGCTTGTATATAATTATTCATCAACTCATTTAATTCTGAATTAATATTATTTATTATATAATCATATCCAACTTTTGTTTTGGAAAATACAAAATCAAATGTCAAATTTTGATCCAATATGCTTATAACGCTAGTGCCTCTCCTCTTTAAAGAATTTAGCTTATATAGCATTCTATGGATAGGGTTTGTTTTCCCATTAAATCCAGTAATATTTATATCACTATAATCCGCATAACCTGCATTTGTTAATCCATTTGATTGATTTGTTATTACCTTATTAAACGATGTATTATTGAACAGATCATGATAACTGTCAAAATCTCCACCAGTTATATCGGCAGTAGAAAACGCATAATCATCACCTATATAAATTATAAGGTCATGCCTACTATATACATCTACAGTATCAGGGAATGACACTCCGTGCCCCTTTCCAGCAAAGTTTGCAGGTATTACGGCTTTATTTAAATTACCACCCCTATCAGTTTTAAGGTTTATGTTTAAATTTGCACCAACAGTAGTATTACTACTTGATATTGGCGTTTTTATAACAACGTCATCTGAAGGTCTCCACTTGCTATTTTGGTAAGAAATATAACCTTCCAATTCGGTAATATCTTCATTTGTTCCTTCGTATACACCTTCCTTTACATACAGATAATGATTAACATTATCCATTTTTACTACTAATACATTTTTAGCACCTGCATCTTTTGCATTTTGCTCAGACTTATATAAAGGGTAAAATCCATTCCAACTATATGGTTCCTGTACATCTTCAGGGACGAAAGGTATGTATTTTCTGAAATCATACTGGGTCTCATTATTTGAGTTATCCCTAAACTGCATATTTATGTAATGACTCATTGTATAAATGCTGTTACTAAAGATGGGGCAAATGGTGTCCTTATTCCATTAACAGCAATTGGAGCTGTTACGTTGCTTGCTAAAGTTCTACTTGGATGTCCTTTTACACTTAAAAATGGTGCTAAATTAAGCTGTTTGTGACTAGCTGAATATTCACTTTCAAATCTTCTACTTAATGCATTTCCGAAATCTCTATAAGCCATGACTGAATCATACCATGCTTGCTGAGTAAATACATTTTGAGTCGAAAGATTATCTGTTCTATATTTTTCACCAAGTTTATCTAGGTAACGGAAAGTGAAGGTCGTTGTATGTACATTAAAATATTCAGCATAGGTTATATACTTCCACCCAGCGAGACCATTATCGTAATCTAAATTTGTATTGCTACCTAAATTTTTAAAACCTAAATGCTCAATAAGTTCATCGGAAGGGTCTGTAAATTCTATTTTTTGTGGAGGGAAATAATTACCTGATTGATCAGTATAAGGCTTAGTATATTGAGTAGTGGTATTAGTTCTTTTTAGTTTTAATAAATTATTTGATGAATTGTAATTTTCATCAAAATATTCTGCAAAAACAACAATATCATCTAGGGAGAAATCTTGCAATAGGCTATTCTTTAGCTCTTTACTTCTGATGTCTCTAACCCTTATTACAGAATGTGGTGGATAAGCATGTTTCCAGTCTTGGTTGATTTCTTTTACAAATCCGTTATCTTCTATATCCCAACCATAGAATGTAGACTCATTCCTTTGTACCCTTGCATTAACGTCAACAAGATAATTTTCACCATCAGAATCCCATGAATTAAGACTAGGGCTTACTAAATTTATATACCCATAATATCTTAAATATTTAGTCTGCCGTCGAACAAAATCAGGCACATCGGCATAAAGAAATGGTCCATCTTCAATATACCTTGTGCGGGGTTTGCGTATTCCCTGAGGTACGGCAGGATGATTAGTCCCGAATATATCTTTTCTGACCTTATATATAACAAATGCAGCTTTTACTTTTTGCTGTAAATGTTGGTATTCAGTGTTCAATTCCCGAATACCAATATCAGAATTTTTATTCCAATTATACATTATCCATGCATCAGTTAATTGATCATTTTGATCGATTCCTGTAAAGGTAGTTATTTCTTTTGGAATTATATCATATTCTGACCTATTAAATCTACTAGGGTGTGATCTATCAAATTTAATATCAGGCAAATGTTTACAAACGAGTGTTGCTTTTTGTCGAAATTGTATAATATCCGTATCTTTAACAGTTATGGGTTCTGTACTACTGCTTTCAGCAGCCCCTTTTACTGTAATTTTTCTAGTAGTACAAGACTCCCCAGTGCTACCAGTGACACAAGTGCTTATTACGTATTGAGCTGTAGGGACACTTAAGTTTGAAGAGTCAAACTTAAAGTCAGAATGGGCTCTATTAGAATAAATATAATCACCCTCAAAATAATTTAAAGTATAGCCCTTTAGTTGATCATCACTGTTTGCAAAGGAGAAGGGTACAGTACTACTATATTTTGCGGGCTTATAATTGCCCCGAATAGCTAAATGATGAGCTTGCCAAGCAATCCTTCTATTCTGTTCACCATATTGACCATATAAAGAACCGCTCGCTGCATATCCTATGATATAATCGATGCTTTGATACGGCTCTACAATAGGTGCAGGTCCTAAGTATCTGTATGAATGATAGGTGCTTGAAAGCTTTTCTGCAAACAATATTTGCTGATATATTCTCCAACTTTGAGTAAAATCAGGCACTACATTTCCATCCGAATCTGCTACTTGTATCAGTGCATTATCGCCTTCTTTTGGAATATCTCCTGGGTTTATGCCAAAGTCATTGATTAATGATTCATATGAAGATGTGCCCTCCTTTAGGTTTTTTGGGGAAACATACCAACCTATAATACTATCATCAGCATCAAATACATCATCTAAATACAATTGAGGATCGTAGCTAGGGGGATTTCTTGGTACTATTTGATCATCATATTTATTACTAAAGTGAAACAAAGAAATATCATATATGCTATTTTTTAATACATTACCTTGTACAATTTTTTGGTCAGGGTTATTTAAATTATTTTCTAACCCAACTTCATCTGGCAATGGCACTCTATTATGCCTGTATGATAAAGATGCAAGGTCTCCTGCTCCTATATAATCCTCAAGCCCGAAACTCGTCAAAGAGATGGCACCTACTTTTGTTGGGTCGCCACCAAACCAACCCGCAGGTCTAGAATCATAGCGGTATGCCGTTACATCATTCACTTCTGCTGGACTAAACACTATCTCCATTGTTATGTTGGAGGGCTCTCCACCAAACCAACCCGCAGGTCTGCTATCATAGCGATATGCAGTAATTTGTACAGGCGAGGATGGGTCTCTGAAGGCTGAAATTACCATTGGCATATAAGGGCTATATGCATGACCTATGTCTCTTGGTTCCAATGGTATGGTATCCAATCCTAATGGCGTAACAACATTAGGAGGAACGAGCTTCTCGGCATCAACATTAGATGGTGCGAAATTTGGTGCAGTAATTATTATGACCGATACTCGGTTTGGAACTTCTGCACCTTCGATTATTTCTATAGATTTACTTTCTTTGTGCTTTGCATATATCTCGTTGCCACTAACAGTTGCATTAAGTTGTACAACCTTGGCGACAGCAGAATTTAACTTCCATTGATTATTACCAAGGTATGTTAAAGTTGCATCAATACTAGGATCATCAAATACAATATTTACAGGTTCTCCTGATGTTGAATATGCTGTAAATGTTACATCAACATCAATAGCACTATACTCCGCTAGTGTCCATACTACAGATTGTTGAGCAATTCCAAATATGTCTAATGATGCCTCAACATCACTAGGCTTAAATGGAACAGGCATTAAATAGCTTTCCAAAAAGCTTGGTGCTTTAGGTGGAGCTATGACCTCTATAATATTAGGCATTGCAGGTCCGACTAATCTTTCTGCCTCTACTAATTGTGGTGCTAATGGTGGAGGCTTAACTACAAAATAAATCTTATCACCGACATTTAGGTTACCACTACTCATTATGACGCGATTATCTAATCTTGCCTCTAATACAGTATTGAAATGCCAAGCTCCATTATCTTTTATAAAATATGAAACGCCACCGACACTATCGAATCTAGCTTGCTCTCCATTGGTGGTCTGTGCGAAGTATTTGAATATGGAGGCTGTATGCTTGGCATTGTCTTCAGTACCTACATCAAATTTCCCTACAGCCTCTACTTGATAAGCATAATTTTGCTGAAAGAAAGAATGATTTTGATCCAAGATTTCCTCACTTGTTTTCTTTTCCGTTACCTCAAATACCCATGCTTGCTCTGGCTCTTGTTGATAATAGTTATACTTATACTCTCCTGGTGTGACGACATTTCCTGCCAAATCTAAGGCATCATCACTATTATAAGTTTTAATTAAACTATAATTTCTATCGGTTTCATAAGTGCCATTTTCATCAGTATCCAGTCCTAGCAACTGCAATCTATAATCCCTTGGTATGAGGGATGCAAATATACCCCTTTCATAACTCCTATCGACATACTGCCAATCATATGTATTGTATGAATCAGCATCAATAATTGTAGGTTCATCTGGGACACAAGTATGATAATTACCATGCCATGAATCTACTCCGACTGGCATATAATATGTCCAATTATCAAGATAATGCTCATGATATTCTCCTACAGGACTCGCATCTTGGGCTTCCGAGATTGTTAAATATAATGGATAATACCTATCTACAGTTATAGGCACTCCACGCTCAAATGCCTTGACCCTTACAGGTATAATTGGTTCTCTATTTACATCTGTAATCGTTACAAGTGCTGGTTCCGATACTAATTCTATTCCTACTTTAGATGGAGCAAGTGGGGCTCTTGGGTCAATTACACCATCCCCATCGGCATCCAGATCGAATTGGTCAATAATACCATCCCCATCAGTATCTGCATATACATCACATACATATGGTGTTTTATATTTTGGTAGATAAATAAATGACAATTTATCATTTACATTAAATTCATACTGCCCAGAGGCTATAGTTATTTCACCATTATTTGCTGATACGACCTCAAATCTTTCAGTTTGGTTAAATACATAAACCTTGCCACCATCATCTATGGTTTGTTGAATTAAGCAATTTGTAATATCATCAACTATCATATTACAGATGCTTCAACTTTTATAGGTCTCCATGGTTCATGGGATACTTTATATGTAGATGTATCTATGGCGAGATTTCCTAGGCTTACAACTGTTAAGTTTTGATCTGCCATTCTCTTGCCATCAAGGTAATCATAATAATTGCCCACGACCACTTCATGGCTTCTTACCTTTTGAGCAAATTCAGCCAACTCATACAATGTATCAAACTCAACGGGCGCACCTGCTCTTAAATCTAGTATGCGTGTATCTACAATACCATTTGCAAGACTTACAACGCTTGAATAAGAACCTATATTTATGGTGGGAGTTGAGATATCCCTGACTGCACCCTTAACGACTGATGCGGTTATTTCTGCATCCGACTGAAACGACTGCTGGTAGCCCAAGAGTTCATCTGCAATGACTAATTCTAATGTAAAAAAGGCATTATTTGATTGAGATAATAAATCTATGTTTGCCTGACTCGCAAAATCTAATACACCGCTATAAGCAGGTTGGTTTAATGAATCATATATAAATTCAAACTTATCTTGATATGTGACATAATTAAGCTCAGAGGCAGCATCAATAAGCACAGCCCCAGCAACTATTAATTTTTGATTCTCCTCTAGTGCTATTGCTTGCCTAGCTCCATCTATTTCTTTGATGAGATATATATTAACATTATATGTATCGCCCTCAAAGAAATTTAATTGCTCTGGCACCCCATTTTCTACGGAATCTACAACTGAGCTAGTTTTGCGATCTGTATCAAAGAATATATCTAAAGACTTCATTATCTTTGAGCAGCTCCACTATATTCTACGGTTAACAACGGGTCTCCTACGGAATATAAAAGCGCTCTTATTCTTACGGAAATACCGTTTATTAATATTTTGCTTCCGACTTTTGGTAGTGCCTCGAAGTCTTCCTTTTTGAATATTAATGCACCATCCGAATTATCAGTAACTCCACCATAATCTAACTCTGGTGCGACTTCAGCATTTGCTGGCAAGGCTCTTATTGCCCTACCATTGTAAACGACATCTACAGATATATTAGCTAAATGATCCTCAAATGCCTCAACTGCAAAAGAACTGAGTGAGCTCACGCTTCATTTCCACATTTAGGCTTACGCGCCAGTCTCAGCCTCAAGGTCTAGGTCGCTGACCTCATAGAATGCTTGGAAGGTATAATTCTGTCTAATTCTTGTTCCAGCTTGGTCGATAACCAATGTGGGATTGCCTCGACTTGCGATAAAATTTTCGGGTTGTTCCTGAATACCCAATCCAAGTACATGGGCTGAATAGCTCTCTATCATTCCCCATACAACCTTACGAGCATCCTGAATCTCAGAAGCTAATAAGCTGTGCAATTCATTAACCTTGAGTACTACATATTCAGAATTAAAATCAAGGGTGGATTCAACTGCATCAAAGCCACCACCTAATGCAGTAGCAGATTTATTTGCTGGCAGATTTGAACTTGTTCCACCAGACGCAGTTACAAGCTCACTTGCCTCTGCATCATTGTTGATTAAACTAACGATTGCTAAAGTTCCGTTGCTAGGATTTTGACCGACAGGATCGGTACCACCCGCCAAAGTATCACTTACATTTATGGCTGCAGTAGCTTCAGTTCCAACAATAATATCCCCGATAGAAACTAAGGAATTTAATTCTGCATACCAAGAGGACAAAGCATCAGTTAAGAGATCATAAATATCTTGATTTGTATAACCAGCTCCACCATTGCCTGTGGAAAGGTCATCAAACAAACAAACCGCAATATCTCCATCTGATGCATTAATTTTTACTTCATTGGCTGTTTGACCAGCAACATTATCAATTACGGAAAAATCAATTACCGAGCCCGCACCGATAGTATTAGAAGTAATCGTAAAGGATGAATTATATTCATAGAATGATGCTGTTCCACCAGTTGCGGGAGCAATGGCATCTCTAAATAAAACTTTGATTTCATTGTTACCAGCATCATACTGCACTTGGTCAGTTCCACCATTGTCATCCTGCACCGAGACCTTGATTGTGCTTCCTGCTGCACCAGCCTGTGTAGCGGTAATGGTTACATCGCCATCACCATAAAGATCAAGACTTGCGATAGTTGCTGGGCTACCAGTAACCTCTCCTAGCTCGCCAGTTGCATCTGTGGTGAGTAACTTTAATGAAGGGAATACCTCTGCTGATAATACTTGTGCCATTTTTCTACAATTTGATTATTTTAAATTATTTATTGATCCAACTTGCGATATTTGATTAAGCGTCCTTTTCCATACCACGCAATCCACCTATATCTTGTATCGTTTGTGTCGCCATCGCCATCATTATCTAATCCTCCTTGAAGAAGGCTAACTCTATGATCAAACGAAGTATTAGCTTCATCAGCAGAACTACATATTTTTGTTCCTATAGTCCCGCTCGGATCGGCAGTCTCTGATACGATAATGTGCGTATTGAGGAAATTTGCGTGCATTACCAATTCCTCAATTAAGCAACATCAAGTGTAAAAATACGATTGGTTGTACCATCAGTAGGTGCTTTAAGACCATACATGATAGTAAGGGCATATTGCTCTTTTGCATCAAATACATCGTATTTTCTTCTTAATTGAAGAGACAGACCACTGCTTGGTTCAGTTGCATTTGAGATGTCACCAATCTGCATAGAAGCATCAGCAAACTCAGGTAAGCGATTCACCATTGCAAGTGAACCCTCATATCCTGCAAGAACTTTCTGACCACCTGTGAGACCAGCCAACCCATTATAGGTATAGATAGCAAATCCACCAAGTTGTTGATCGAGAAGAGCACGATTAATGCCAGGCTTAACATCATAAGTAGCATTTGTAATCGTGGTCATTGTTTTGAGAAGCTGATAATATACAGAGTGATCCAAGACCATCCATCTGCCATTATTAGGCATATTCTCATCATCCATAGCTTTAGCTACGTTAAAAATATCATCAGTATCAAAACTAGCCAATGGAATTTGAGTGCCATTAACAACGGAATCTGCATCAAAGGCAGTTTCTAATAAATCTTCGGTTACCTTTTGAGCTAATGCATGAGCGGCATATTTAGCAGCTTCAGCAATATAAGGAACGGAAGTTTGCTCACGCTCAAGGTCAGAGAGATGGAACTTAATAAATTTGTGTTGATCCAATGTGATGGTTACCGCATCAGCATCTTGATCCTCAGTCCCATCGTTATAGGATTGTGGATTAGGGCTTACGCCTGTTCCTGTTCCCCAGTCTACAACATCACCCTTACTGCGTGTTGAAAAAATTCGAGTTTGCAAGGACTGATTAAAGCGCATGGCTTCTCCACCGAAATCTCTGTGGATTGAACCAAGGAGTCCGAGGTCTTGCGTAAAGGTATCAAGAGCCTCTTGGAGGATTACATCAACCGTAAGGTTGCCGTTAGGATATTTATTTGTGATTGAGCTTAAGTTAGCCATTATTTAAGTCCTCCAAGGATTTTTTCTTTGTGTTGACGATAAAATTTAGTTTTTTCGATTGGATCAGCAATTTTCCCCCACTCTTCTAAGTGGTCATACTCTGCTTGCTCTGAGCCAAGGCTTACAGGCTCTACACCAATTTCGTTAAGTTTTTCGGAAACTTTCTTTTCGAGAGCCTGTTCCTCTTGTGTTAAGGCATCAACTTGCTCGCGCAACTCCTCACTTGATTTCTCCGAAGCTTCCAACTCAGACTCCGCTGACTCTTTCTCCTCTTTGAGGGCTTTAACTTGTGCAGAAAGCTCCTCATTAATTTGATTTACTTCTTCAATTTTACCAGAAGCTTCATCAAGTAGTTCCTTCAAGGATTCAACTTCTTGCGACAACTCTTCGTGTTCTTCAATAAGATTTTTTGCTTCACTCATCGTAATAGTCTTTTTGTCTCCATTAATATTTTTTTACATCATAATTTAATAGGTGAATTGCATCCTCAAACTCACCAACTACATCCACAAGTTGCATGCTCTTCGCTCTTCCTCCGAGGTACACTTGCCCTTGCATTGCTTCTTCGGGCACTGATGGTCTTGACGACAAGACTGCACCCCTGAAATCCTTGAATATATCTTGCACCATATCCGCAAGATACTGCTTTTGATCTTCTGTAAGACTTGTTCCATCAAAACCTGCTCCTTTATATTTAGCTTCTTTATTTTTTATTAACTCTACTTTGACTCCCTGCGCTTTATAGTTTTCAGTACTATCAATAACGGGCAAATATACACCGATGCTTCCAACTTTTGAGCTAGGTGAAGCAACAATAGTTCTAGCTTGTGCCCCCAACCAATAAGCGGCACTTGCCATAGTTCCCTCTACTGACGCATATACAGGTTTTTTCTTATTTAACATCGCAATAGCAGAGGCAGTTTCAGATATGCCACTTGCTGATCCACCAGGTGAATCAATATCTAATAAAACTCCATTAACAGAATCATCTTCAGCTAGTGCATTTATCTTATCCTTTAATACAGCGGTATCGGTAATACCAAAAAACTTCGCTACAGCAGGGCTAACGCCACGCATTAGTGTTCCCTGAACAGGGACTACTGCAATATTATCAGTTGAATAATCCCTTGCCAGATTTCCCTCATCTGGTTCATCATCCACCGCCATTCCGCATTCAATATATTTTTCAAATGCGAATTGCATACCAAGGTATGCATCTTGGGTGATCAACCAAGGATTATTAATCAGACTCTCTTGTATTTTCGCTATCTTCATCTTCGTTTTCGTTCTCTTCGTTATTATTTGAAGCACCAACGAACTCTCCTTTGGTTAACATATTAACTGCAGTGGCATATTCTACCCCCGTCTCATCGGAAAGCCATTGGGCTTTTTCAAATAAATATTTAAGTTCTTTTGATCTCTGCTGACACTCTGATTGCCAATCTAATCCTCTTTTACCAAAATGCTCTCTCATGGTCATTAACCCGACCGCAACATCTTCTCGTTCTTGAGCCATTTCTCTACCCGCATCAATAGTGAGTTGAGCTGGGGCTTGTATTCTACACTTATACCAATCTTTAGTCGGTGCAAGCTTTCCTCGATCTATTGCATCAGCAATGACCATAGCCCAAACCTTTTTAACCAAGCGGTGAAATAATCTCTGTCTCTCGGTAAACCTTCTCTGAGCTTTCCCCATGATAAACCTTTGTGCGGGTCCAGTTATTCCAGCGGGATGCCATAAAAATTCATATGGCAAACCCATTCCGACCGAGAACTCGCGTATTAGAAATTCCAAGAATCCCTGAAAGGCTGTAGAGGGTCTATTAAAACTAAATGGTGTAAGTTTCTCCCCTTTCTTAAGTACGGGAATACTGCCACTTTGGATTTCATTTACTGTTAACCTAGTGGCATCCTGCTCGATCTCTTTTGTATTCCATGCATCGGGATCAGCTTCACCAGTCTCAGATTCCAATACGGCAGCTATTGTCGATAGGTTCTTAATGCCCATCTTCTCAAAATCAAGAATATCCTTAATATCTCTAACATGATTGATTGCATGCTTTATCGCAGGCAAACCTCTCTGTTGGTCAGCTCTCTCTGGATCATACAACAACATCATTGCTGATGCAGGAATGCTCCTAGCTTTCTGTATCTTAGGGTAAAATTCTCCATAAATAGAATCATCACTAACGAGGAAAGACATGGGTCTTCCATACCTATTAGTTTTGACTCCATCTACATAACCTTTATCCGTTTCGATGAAATCACCGATTCTATGTGATTCAACTAGCTGAAGCCTTAGTCCAGCAGACCTTACAAACATTATGCCACAATCACCATCTCGGTCTATTGCAATCGACGCCAACCTCTGTAACTCCTCAAAACCATATCGTTGCCCAACATCAGCATAACTGCTCCAATCCGAAAACAGAGCCTCAGCTTCCATATTCCAATACGCATCCTCAGTGACTGCTTGGGGGATGAGTGGAAAGGAGTATCTAGCCAAGTCATTTATTGCGCATCTAACAATACCGTCATTATCATAAAGGTATCTTGATATAGACCCCATCTCTTTTCGAGTCCAGCTAGAATTTGCACGACCAGACTTAAATGTATATGGGATTGTTGATCTTTCCCTCGATCTTTGAACGCCCTCCCAATATGTTGGGTGATACGCTTTAGGTTCGGGAGTATTTTCTACAACCTTATTTCTTTTAAACAATTTGTCTAATATCATTATTTTTAACTTTTATGATATTCCATTCAGAAAACATTGATAATGGCTGAGTGGCTATGTTTTTTTGCTCATCATGCTTTAGCCCTGAATACTCATATATTGCCCACTTATTGTTTTCTTTGACTATCTGAGTTTGGTAATCTTTATCAGCCCAATATCCCACACTTCTATTGATAGTACTAATACCTCTTTGATAATAAAATGTATCATCATTTACAATATTTCCAAAGATTGGTGCTAAATCCAAAACATAAATACTATCTACTATTGTAATTTTCCTTACACCAATTACTCGTTCACCCTTACTATTAAAGGCTTCATATCGTATATTTTGCTTTCCAGGTACTGTCATATCTGGGTTATCTATTCTTGTAGCTGAAAGCAATCCTTCCACGGGGTCTCTAGCAGTAGCTCCATCATCAACGAAGGTTTCTTCTGGTAACCAATACTCCCTTCCTACATTTGGAACGCATGTCATGCGAGCAAGTGCTTTATTAAAATTAGGAATCAACCTGCGAACTGATTTACCATAAACATCAGGTAATGCTTTTTTGAGTGCATAATCTACTTCTTTTAATTCGTGGACTATTTCGCTGTAGCTCATGAGGTCCTTCTTCCCCATTTTGCCACCCATATCTACCTCGGAAAACCTTGCTCCTTTCCTTGCAAGCTCAAGTGCAGAAAACAGCTGTGTTCTAGCATTTTCTAAATCTGCCAAAGGCAATCCTACATAATGACCCCTAATAATCATCCTATTAAAGCTCTTCAGTCTCCATATGAGTCTGTGATATTAACTTGTTCGCCAATGAGGCGACTAATATCATTAATTCGCAATCTAGCATATGGTTGTCTTTTCTTACAGGCACCCATTCATACTTAGTCCTTCCCTTGACATCTGTGATCTGAATACGCCTTTCTGCGGTTACTTGCCTAATATATTCATTATCTGTATCTTCAGCTATTGTCCAATTACCGATGAATCCCTGAATTAGTTCTGCGAACATATCTTTTAAGCCATCATTTGACCAAAGAAATAATCTTATTGCTTTAGATAAACCATGCATCCTTGTTCCGACACCAACCTCAGCTTTTGTCCAAGTCCAAAGTTGAGTAGACATTCTACCTGTCTTTTTATTTCTATGCTTAAACCCTTGGTTGCCTGAACCCTTCATCGGCTTCCATTCATACTCTTGGCAGAACTTATATACGCTTTGAGTATCGAACCCTGAGTCTACCATACAATTATCTGAATGAACTCCATGCTCTTCAGCAACGGCTAGAAGGTCTTCGTCAGTTTCTACTCTTCCATAATCTATTAATCTCGAATGCGCTCCCTGCTTTGCGAAGGCACGAATTACATACCAATAATGCAAACCGCCCTTCGCTTGCTTGTCAGCAGCTAGAAACCTAATCTCCTCATCATCCCATTTTTCGCCTAGCTTATATTCATCTGCTCTTTCCTTCAACTGCCCGAAATCTTCAAAATCGCCCAACCGATCTTCCCACGGCTCTCCTAATGATTCGTTTATAAAATCCTTTAATGGCGACGTATCTCCATTATATGTCGATTGCTTAGCCAATAGGAACTCTTCAACTAAATCTCTCCACTTCACCCAAGGAGGCAATAAAGCATTCCAGTGGTAACTCCTTCTATTTTTTGCAGCATTGGTATTTAATGGTACATACTTTCCACTAAATACAAAAGTTCTGCGGTCGGCAGGTTTATCCTTAAATACTTCACCACAGGGGCACTCGAATCTTATAGTTTCTGCTAATTTATCAAAATCATAAGCACCATCTTTTTTTGTGTCATCATTCTCATCCCACTTCATATACTCCCAATTCATAGGATAAAGCTCAGAGCAATTACGACATTGAAAATGCCATACCCGCTGATCCCCATTTAGGTAGGCTCTATGCGTTGCATCATTATACATGTCAGGAGTCGAGACAATGCATCTTCTGGCATTCCAATATGCTCTTGTCCTTTTAAGTACCATTTCTAATGCTCCATCAGGATAGTTCCTGACTTCATCCAGGAACAACCAGCGAACAGGCTTGGACTGCAATCTTGATGGTGAGGAAGAACCAACAACACCTAGGGACGCACCCTTTAAATGCACTTCCATCTTATTAACTGCATTCCTGTCATCTAATAACTGCTCTACAACAGGATCACATGATTTAATGGTCGGGATTAATCTTGTTTTCATGAGGAACGCTGCTTCCTCGGCAGTAGATGTAACCCACATTGTGGGAGCAGGCTCTTCGGACAATGCCCACATTAAAAGACATATCATTGTCTGTGTTTTAGCAGATTGAGCTGAACACATAACACTAATATCAGACACCTCATTATCTGTAAAACACTCCATAAGTTCTCTAACCCAAGGACTTATGTCTGATTTCCAATACCCTTGGTATGGGGATGTTGGGTCTAATTTTACATTCTGTTCTGCCCACTCCCAAGCATTTCTTGTGTCAGGTGGTCGCCACGCTCTTTGTGCAGATTTTTGTACTATTCCCATTTCTACTTACCTTGCAAAACTGAAGTTTCACTTTAGAATTTCAAGGTTAATTTGCTCTAGACGCATCGCAATTAAGAGCAAATGTATTTAATTGTTTTGGACATTGGAGGGAAAACTTGAGCCATACTGCTCCGAGAGGTTTTGGGGGTCTTCCTTTCTCCATATGGAATCCTGAGTCTTTGACTCCATACTCATTCTTATATGTAGGTATTTTAATATGAAGTTGCTCATCAATATATTCAGTACCGTCATGAGTAATCCTACTGCGAGCATTGGTAAAAAACCAAGAATCATGAGTATGACCTGTGGCGACAATATCAGCATCAGGGTGAGTAACTCCCATGCGGTTCGCACCAATGACACCTTTCGTGACTGGTCCTCCTCCCCCTGCTCCGTGGAACATGTATATCCAAAAATGCTTTGCGAGTTTAACTTTTCTGTTTTTGGCATCTCTGCTGTATGCTCTGATGCCGATCCAATTTGCGATTTGTCCGCATTGAATACCGCACCCCGTTCTACCATTGAGAGTGTCAACCAATCTTTGATTAAGGTCAGTCTCACGATGCTTGAGAACTGCTGTTTCATGATTGCCTTTACCCATGACAAGTATCCTATTAGAATAACTTTCCAAAAAGTCCGCATAGGTGCTAACAAGGCTATCGAGATAACAACCCTTTTTATGTATTTCTTTAATATCATCTTTACTCGCTCTTGGGTCACCCTTCCCCTGCATTGCACAGAATGAATCACCATTATCTAATATAAACGCATCTTTTCTTACAGCCTCATTTAAATGTTTTAACTCTAAAGCATTATCCGAATGAGGGTTGTCATGGTGAGCGTCACTACGAAGCAAGCACCAGAAGTCTTGCTTTGTTTTATTCTTCGCTTCAAAAAATAAATCTATGAAGAAAATTCCCTCACTTACTTTTTTAACACTAAATCTTTTGTCTTTCTTCATACGCCACCGATAGGTACTTTAACAATAGGGTTGATATCATAGGAGACTTGTCTCTTCCTATTGGTCACTCTCTTGTTATCATCTTGCTTAACAATATCCTTTCCCCACTTCTTCCTAAGTGCAACGAACTGATCTTGTTCGGCTTGAACCGTACGGTATTCCGCGCACCCCCCAAGGTTGGTGTGCTGGTCGCAATTATAATGAACAAAATTGATTCTTAATATTTTGCGATATTTATTAAGGCACTGAAGGCTGAAATCATAATCCTCTTTAAGTGGCAATTCTTCATCGTAGCGTATATCGCAATTAAGGAATCCACCAAAAGGTCCGAGTATTACATTCTTCAAACTAAACGGAGTGTACTCACGGTAAGCACCTTTGTCTTGGATTATATTTAATCCCCACATTTTCACGCCAAACTCTTTAGCTAAATCAAACCCATACTCTATGAAATCTGAGGCTTCTTCACTCTCCATCTTGTGCAGGTTATTTCCTTCATACCTGCCAAGTGATTTTAAATCATCATCTACAATTAATAAATCTTCATCCTTCGCATAATCGAGTATCCAATTTCTTACACGGGAAACATTCCCTTGTGCTGAATCAGGGCATTTTAATATAGGCAGATCATACTTCTCATAGCCTTCAACTTGGCTTTCGCAGACCACATATTTTAGGTCTTTGAAATAATTATGCGAATTACATATATCTCCCCTCTTCCAACTTGGTGATAAAATAATCATTTCGCACTTACCTTATTAATGTAATCTGATCCACTAATCACTCTACCAGTTCCCTTAGCCCAAGCCTTACCATTTGCTCTGCGAGAATGTACCGATGGCAAATTGAAGTGTGTTTGTGCAGCCAACCAATCTACATCGTTGTCAAATTTTATTACGACATAATTATGAGATTCGCCAATGTATTCCGAGAATACTTCTTCTGGCTCTTCTTCATCTTCTTCATCATCTAATAAATCTTTTAAAACTTCATCGGGGTCGAAGCCCCAATCTACGAGGTCATCTTCATCGAAATTATTTGCAAGTAAATCCCAATCCCATTGACCTCCATTCTTATTAAGCCTGATATTTAACTGCTTTTCTTTTTCTAAATCCAAATGGACGAAAACACATGGTATCATTTCGTTGCCAAGCTCTGACCATATTCTAAGTCTTTGATGCCCCCCAACCACTACATTCTCTCTGCCCTTACCGCTATTGACAACAATAGGCTCTACCATGCCAAACTCACTAAGGCTTTTCTTTAAATCCTCATACTGCTTTTTGGTAAGCTCTCTTGGATTATATTCTGCTGGATTAAGCAGGCTAATTTTAAAATCAATCACATTCATATTTTTTTCTTTGCCCTCTTCCTTTCATATTAAATCTCTTGGCGAAATTTATAGCTTGTTTACTTAGGCTCTGCCTATGCATCTGAATACCATTTTTAGACGCAATATCAGAAAGAGCCTGTCCATTAAATAATTCTGGTCTAAGAACCCAACACATCGCTATTACTTTTCTTAGAACTGTGTCTTTATATCTCTTAGAATTAAGGTCTCCCATTGTGAGCCAAACTAAAACCTCCCTTAATAACTCTCCTAATCTCTCCATCTCGCATGGGTCAAAGTCTACGACATGGTCTTCTACATCATCATACTCAAAGAAATGACATTGATCCCCTGAGAGTTCACTCACATTATTCTCATCGAAATGGTAAAGGCTACTGTTCTTCCCCATTACTCACCCAACTATTTTCATGCAAACTCTTTAGTGCCTCTACTATTGCTTGCTTTATTATCTTCTCTGCTTCGGCTATTGTTTGACCAATAACTTGAGGGGCTAATGATGCTGGTAAGGCAAGGAGTTCTCTTTTGGCTTGCTGTACCATTTCTGACACCTGCTGATCGATATCAACATTTGGCGTATACTCTCCACGAAGAATGCCGACTTGTATTTCGAGCTTTTCATTTTGGAGCATTATGCTTTTGACCTGAGCGGATTCTTTACTGACTAGATCACCTGCAGTGCTACCATGCTCTTCCTTCCATTCAACAACTTCCTTTATGGAATACCTATTATCCGCTCTTGTCTTTGGGAAGGTTGGGTCTTTCTTCCATCTCTGTATAGTTTTGCGATCTACACCTATTGCTTTTGCAAGCTCTACCTGGTTCTTAGCATAACTAGGAGTTGACGCATTACCCTTGACGGTATGGGCATCTAATATTGCCATTTCCCTTGCTGACGGAGTCTTACCATCAGCTACTTTTTTATATATGTTGGCAAGTATTTTTTGATTGATAGCTTCTTGGTGAGCTTCTGTTAATACTTTGTTTGCCATAAGGTGAGGCATAGCCATGTCATAACGCATTGCAAGCTAAAAACATGGGACATTTCAAAAATTATTACATAGCAATGAACATCACTCCCCTCCCGAAACCCGTTTAGATCAAATACATATTAAAAGATTCCTTTAAATACACTAACTACATATTTACATAACTACATACTTACATAAATACTCCAGTGCCATATTTACACTAAATACATAAATATACTAAATACATATTTAAACCAATAACATAAATATACTAAATACATATTTAGATTAAATACATATTTACACTATCTAATTCTGGAAACGAACACAAAAAAAAATCCTAATCATTTTACTGATTAGGATTTTATATTTTTCTATTTTGATATTTCTTTGATTTTTAATTTATAATCTAAATAATAATCATAAATAAGATTTTCAGATTCATAGGGACATAAATCCGAAATTCTCAACATTTCATTTTTCCACTTATTAGAGAGATAAAAAGAAAAATCTAAATAATGAAGATTTTCCATATATTCCAATCTTCTATTTACTTTATCAATTTTAAAAAAATAATAAGATTGGGAATTTTTCCCCTCCCCAAAAATAATCCTTGGATATAATCTTTCAAATAATGAATCCTCTAAATATATCACTTTAAAAGATTCAATTTCTTTATCCTCTAGAGATATTAGATCATTATAATAATTGGATGGATTCGAGATTAAGAATTTTTTCAATTTCCCTTTTTCAATTAAATATTTCATTTTTTTAATATTATATCCCTCCCCAAAATTGGGGAGGGAATTTGATTCATAAGATTTTATTTAAGATATATATAATTACACTTAAATAAATAATTCCTAAGATTTTCCAAATCATGAAATTTCTTTCAATTCATTAAATAAATTAGGATTAGAGATTAATTTGGATTTATCTTTAATTTCACCTAATAAATCTAATTCTTCTAATTTTGATTTATGACCCTCACTTAGATAACTATCATAAGAACCATCTCGGAATTTTACAGAATTAGGATAAGGATTTGAAAAATCTTCTAAATTTGGAAAACCAAATCTTGGAAGAATTTCCCCACTAATCTTTCTATCCCCTAAAGATGGATTTGAACCTTTATACAATTTGAAATGAAACACATGGGAAGATTCGGGAATGAACTTATTTTTGGAATCTTTTTTACTATTTAGAATAGATTTGATCTCTTCCTTCATTTCTAAAAGGGAAATCATCTCAATAACTAAATCCTTGGAAGATAGAAGATTTGGAAACAATTCCAAAACCTCTTTACTTGATACCAACGATTCCAATTTTTCAATTTTCTTTAATCTTATTTCTTGATTTTCCTTTTCAATTTTTAATTGATTCTCAAGATTTTCTCTCTCTCTTCTGAATTTTTCTTCCAATCGAATAATTGGATCAGAAATTTCATCTAATGGAATTTTAGAATAATCGATTTTACTATTACTATTTGAACTACCTTTTTTATCTTTCATTTATTTACTTTCCTTTTATGGATTATTTGATTTTTCACCGATTGCGAAAAATCTAAAATTGATTAGAAAGACAGATAGAAATATCAAAGAACTAAATATAATAAAAAGGAATTTCTTAAAATACACAACATTTTTTTTAAAAAATTTCACTTTTCAAATTCTCATTATTCCAACTGGGCAACTTACACTAATTACATATTTACATAAATACACTAAATAAAGATTATTTTTAGATTAAATACATAAATACACTAAGCCCGGATTTACACTAAATACATAAATACACTAAATACATAAATACACTAAATACATATTTACATAAATACACTAACTACATAAATACACTAACTACATAAATATACTAATTACATATTTACATAAATACATAAAAATATTAAGCCTGGATTTATACTGGGTCTGGAAATGCACTAACCACAACCTGCCCGGGTATGCTTTTTTCGCGAAAATCCGTTGCCATTCTCATGAGAATCCGTTGCCCCCACCGCAGTATATGAGAATCCGTTGCCGATATACATGTCCGATCTAGCCGAGTGTTTAGCCACTATTTTATGAGCTTATATGCTTACATTTTGCAATATCTCATAATGCCGTCTATAAATACTCGGTATTTCTTACTATATGACCATCCACTTTGAAAAACAAAAAGACAAATAGCCCGTTCTTTGAGATTAATTCTTTTATATCTAAATTTAACCAAATAAGGAAAACGGACGGGAAAACAGTGCAAAAAAAGAGGCTCCCCGAAGGGAGCCCCTGAATTAGCTAAGTTAATTAGCTAATTACTTTAACGCTAGATGATCTAACATATGTCTATTAGCAGCTACTCTTAATGCTGGATGCTTTTGATACCATAATATTTGAGCATCACTCCAATTATGTAACAATGCATCATCATCTCCGCAGGTCATATACATTAATTGTGCCCACATCTTACGCTGACACGCTCGGTAGTGTGACCATACGGCTTTCCACTCAGTCTTCGCACTCATCTTCCAATAAATGACTGACGCACAAATGCTCGGCTAACTGCACAGCCTGATCTTTGCTCTCTTGATCAGTATATTCATTAATAATTTTTTTGAGGAGCTTTGCCTGGGTTTCATCGCTTAGATATTTGATTTCATCATACACATCAAATATTGAGGCATTGCCATCCCATTTCCTTACTTGTGTTTCTATCTCTGTCTCTGTCATTTTATTTACTTTCTATTTTATACCATTGTTTCCATATCACATATGAAATCATATGCATCCATGTGGTTATCGAATAGTGCATAAGCCTTACGCTTTTTATTAATGGGATACTTAATTACGCATAGGTATCTTATGAACCTGAAGAATCGAAGACATATAATGTCCCCCTCATGGGAGACATTGTATTTTTCTACGCCAATCATGATGCCACCCCCATAACTGAAAGGATGTCCTCTACGGCACCATTATACATTTGGGCAGTCTTCATTCTGACTGACATATGCTTGCGACACTTATCGGCATCAAAATTATGAACTTCACAGGCTAATGATAATCTATTAATTAGTGCATCAATATCAGGATCATTGGTGACATTCAAACTTGGTGCTAACTCTATAAGTTCCACAATCTTATCATGTGATGACTTCTGAAATACACCCTTGTCATTATTAAGTATATCTCTCAGATGACTAATTGTATTAAACAACCGCTCAAGAAGACTGCTTTGGGATTCTTTCATCTTATCCTGTAACTCCACCTCATATGATTTCTTGACTGCCTGTATGTCGGCATCGGACATATTCTGTATTCTGAAATCATCAGATTTAGGTAACGGACTGACGCTGGTATTAATCTTGAACTTTGAGCATACATCATCCACGGATGGATAGTCATCTACATTGTATAATGAACCCAACCTATCTTGGGCATCAATCAATAAATCATCATACTTATTTCTAAACAGATTAACGGTATAATCAAAATCAGATATAATAGTTGCCATATCTGATTGGTACTTTGAATAAACAGATGTCGGCAATAATCTTTGACCTTGGTCATTCCATGGCAAGGTGTACTTACGATGGATATCCCGTGCTTTGGTAGCGAACATCTTAATGTCTGCTATATCCTCCTTGGGGAATAAGGTTTTAATTACTGATACAGAATCTGATGTAGTCTGCTTGGCGGTTGCCAAGGCACTTGATTCATTTTTGTCTGTCTTACGAACTCCGAACATTGAAACGGAGAGGGATGCTAACATTGCGTTATTTTGTATATTCATATCTTTATTTTATTATTTGGCTTACTATATCGTAGATTAAACCACCACCTACTGCACCTGCCACAAACTTGGCTATGACAGATGCAGAGTAGCGTGTTATTATTTTAATTATTATATTTATCATGACATGTGGATGACATCACCGAATGGAGGTTTGAATCTCTTATCTCCACATTTAGTAATGATCCATACTACCTCAGAGCTTGGATGTTCGGGGAAATCCCATCCGTAGCCATCCGTAATATATATCAAACCTGCTGGTGGGTCTGATTTAATATAATCGAATACGGGCGTGAAGAGCGTGCCACCTCGACCACATGGTTTGGTGACTTGACCTTCATGCTCGATTGTATCGACCTTATTAATTTGCGAGTCACAATATATGACTTTGATGGCAACATCATCCTGATTATTCTCGGTATACACAGAGAGACCTGCAAACACCTCGGATACGGCTTGCTGTAATACCTGATCTGACATAGAGCCTGATGTATCAATAGCGATATTGATATTTGCGAATGCATCTGACATCAGAGTCGGCATTACGATCCTATTTCTCATATGTATAGGATTAGGCACATTCCATGAATAATCACCATTGCAGAAACCTTCGATCCATCGTGCAAGGATTGACCGCCAATCTACTTTGGGCTTCAATAATTCATTGAACATTGCCTCTATACTAAGAGGCATTTTGCCCTGAGCTTTGGCTACAGTCATGGCTTGCTTAATCATTATTTTTGATTCTGCTTCCAACTCGGATTTATCGAGGTTATTTGGATTAGGATGATCTGCTACATCACCCATGCATTTATCATATAACTCATCAAGTAACGATGAACCATCATCTCCGCCTGGGTCATTGCTGTTGCTACTGCTACTATCATCTGATGTATCATCTGATTCAGTATCATTAGAACTTGGGTCATCAGTATCATCAGAATCAGGTTTTTGGCTATTTGATATATCTTTTTGGATTTGTGCATAGATATTTTCGGAGCTTTGACCATCGTATTTTTCATCATATAAACCACCTTCGGGTAACATAAATGGCGGTTCCTTTAGATACTGATTGATTGCATAATCACAGGCTACATTGAATAATTTATGACTTCTTGTGCCTCTCCTCAGATGATGGAGATTGGTTATGTGCAGAACTTCATGACATAATAGCGTCTCCCTCTCGCGTGGATTAAGAGCATTATACCATTTGGTGTTATACTCTAGTGTCACACCATCTATTCTCGCAGTAGGTATATTATCATTCACAATAATTTTGTGTTTTAATAATATCGTGGCGAAGAACGGCTGTTTGAGGATAAGACGCATGCGGTCTTTCTCTATAAGGCTACTCATTGTTCAATAACCCGTGTAACTTGGATACCCAATCGACATACTCAGTAGTGTTATATATTTTCTCTTGGTATCTCGACTCTACATCTTTAACAAGAAGCACTTGAAACTCCTCACCGAGGTTACTCTGACACCACTTACTGATGTTTTGCCAATACACATCCTTCATGCCACTAAAATGGGCAAGCGCACCACACAGGGCATATATAATATCAGGAGAACTAGGTGGCGAAACGGTCATACCATTTGCGATATCCTTAGGCATACTACCTAGATTCTGTACAATCTTTAGGAATCCTTTGAGTTCAGCGGTGAATGACTCACCGACGCAACCTGATAAGACTTCGTAATTATCGACACCAAGATTGAGTAATCTACCACAAGCGGATACGGTGCGAGGACAAGGTTGATTGACTAAATCCTCACCCGTGCTATCTACAAATGATGGATTGAAGTTCATGAGGAGGTCTGGACGAAATCGTATGAAAGCGACCAACTCATTTGGCATATTATTTCTTGATGCCCAATCGCACCAATCATCAACAGAGCATTCTACTTTGATAATTGATGTGAACCTAGATAACAAAGGTTTGATTAAACCTTTAACGCCTGCACGATCCTTGCGACTATTTGTAGCAGCAACAAACACAACTTGATCTGATATCTTATGTTCATTGACTTTCCTTGATAGAAATAACTGCATCAATGCACCTTGGACTGATTGTGTGGCTTGACCCAAATCATCGAAGAATGCAATGGTTGGGGAATCGGCTTCGATTAATCTTTTTAATTGTGCATATGGGAGGAACTTGGCATTGCCATCCGATTCGCAAGGTAATCCCTTATAATTGGTGGGATCATCCACTACTGGGTGGAATACAATCAAATCATGATTTAATTCCGTAGCCACTTGCGTTATAACATCGGTCTTACCCAAGCCAGGTTCACCGACTAGGAGAACAGGCTCACGATGTGAGATTAATTTTGTTATGTTTTTACTTATTTCTTTTGGTGTCATTATATTATCTTTCTATTTTATTTATGCTTGTAATAATCCATTACATACAAAATTTTCTGAGCATTTCATTATTGTTCTCTTACCATTATGTTCACATTCGCATATGACAGGGTAAGTATTGGCTCTGCGGTTATATTCTCTAATTGTATAACGCCTTATATGACCTCGTGCATCTACAATTTTGAATGTTCGAAGATACCACTCGGGTTTGATTCTGCTAGAACCTTTAACGCTAGATTCAAATTCCCTACGACTAACTGCAGTTAGTGCTAGGCTACCATCTTTTTCGACTCTATCAGGCGTAAACACAATTTCTAATCTGAATGTGCCTGCGACTTTGTGCTTCCATTGAGGTACTTCACTTACTTCCATTGATAGGTTTAATGAGCGTAAATATTCGTGTGAGAATACTTCTCTAATTATTTTTTTCTGCTCGGCAAGATCGACATGGCTGACTGCATACTCAATCATTCTTATGTCCTCTTGCGTCCTAGGTTTTACTTCCTGTACTTCTGATTCTATTGGATATAACATATGTATTTATCTTTCTATTTTTTTGGGTTATATTGAGAACTCGACAATTTGTGCGTCGAACTCATTGATTAAAATAAAGTTACCTGTGAGACCCATGCTATTGGCAATTAACTTTCCATTTACTTCAGCAGTGGCAACATGGGATGAAAAACATTTAAGGAATGTATTCCATACACCATTCCTTACGGTATATAATTTATACCACCTCATGACTAACCTGTAGGGTAAAGGTTGGAATTGGTGGCACGTTTGATACCGACATCAGAACTCTCGGGTGGGGTATGGGATAACACGACATCAAAAGTGCATGAATGCTTACCATCGAAGCGTGGAATAACTCTTCGATACTTGGGTAATGCGAATGGTATACCGAGTGCCATATGGAATGCCTCGGAATACTTGGCTAATTCTTGGTTGGTGAGATTTTTATTCATAATATTGTATGTGATAATTGAGTTTACTATTTATAATAGACGCGTAACATATTTATATATAAGGAATTATACCATATAGCCGACTGGGTATCAAGACTTATTTTCATTGTTTTCAAAAAAAGTTTTTGACAGTAATTTAGACCAAAATATTAGTCTTTTCCTAAACTTGTCTTAGTCGGAGTACAAGTTGCCA
>ERZ807291.2486-NODE-2486-length-27739-cov-11.289987_pt1 | contig 27739 bp, 23 predicted proteins | sample MGYA00521257_ERZ807291 | MGnify/ENA primary metagenome ERZ807291 (study PRJEB31413, sample SAMN03169783) | marine metagenome | biome: Marine; feature: Water; material: Subsurface seawater | place: North Sea | collected 2011-04-28 | depth 1 m m ...
GTCATCGTCATTGTCACTAAGGTTTATTTGAATATTATCGTCATCACCTTCATCTACACGCAGTTCTTTAATGTCAAATTCTTCTAGTGCGGATGAATTTAACGTATCTGTGTACTTGGTTTTAAGAATAAATTTATCACTATCGTTGTCATTATGATCAGAGACAATTGTATCGTAATCTTCTTGTGACGGGTCCCGTGATACTTCGATTTTTTCTGTCTGATTATCATTCTCATCGATCTCCTTTTCAATGGGTGTGAGTATATTAACTGCTTCTGTTACGCCATTCATAGGGTACGTCATAACAAGAGCCTCCAATGGAGCCTGTAACATTGTATATTTAAATCCGTCTAGGTTTTTAAAAGCAGTTATCTCGTCTATATTGACGCGGTTTTGGTCGCTAGATTGCATTTTATCAATCATAAGTTTATACACGGCGCTTTGGTAACTACCTATTTTCATGACAAATAGCTTGTTTTTGAGAATATTCACATTATCATCAGTTTTGATTATTCTCCCGTTCATTTGATATTTTGGTAAAGAAATATTATTGAACGTGTGACTGGGTGCAAATACGTCAGGATACACGCGAAATGGAAATGTGTACGGATTTTCTCCTCGTACATAAGAAATATATCCCGTTGCCTTTTGAATTAATAACTCTTTGCCACCATCCTTTAAATGCCCCTTTTTATCAAAAACGTCTTTCATCTCTATTTGTGCTCTTCTATCATTGATATTCATCAAATTCAGTAACCATATTATTTCACGAACGCTATTATACATTGGTGTTGCAGATAATAACAAAAGACGAATGTTGCTGACATGCATAATCAATTTCATGAGTTGGGTTGCTACTTTTTTGTTGGTATTTTCTTGCGCAATCCTAATATTATGTACTTCGTCAATAACGATTAGTCTATTGGAAAACTCCGCTTGTAAATTCTTGATAATTTGTTTTTCTGATACATTACTATTGTCTTCTAAAGAAATTCGACGTATATAATTGGAAAAGCTATCATATCCCATAAACAAATAGGACTTGTTAATAATTGTTTTAATTTGAGATATAATTTTGTCTTTGGGTATGTCCTTCACGTTGGTCGGGTTAATCTCCTTAATAAACTTGTTTCCAATGCATCCACCACACTTCCATATACCATTTTCATGTGACAATTTTCTCTCGTCAAATAACTGAAGTTTAAAATTGTCTTGAACATTGGGAGAAGCGATAATCAATATTCGCTTAGTAATGCCCGATTCGCGTAAATAATCGCGCATCTCTTCGCAAATACCGATAGCACTACACGTTTTCCCAGTGCCTAGTTGATGATAAAGCAATAGGCTGTTATACGGGGTCTGGAAAGATAAATAGTTTTTGACAAACATCTGGTGAGGGGCCAACTCAAAGTCTGTCCCCGATAAAGTGTCGGCATACGTTTCAATATCTTTCTTGCTACCATCGTATTGTGTATCATTAAACTCTTTTTTTTCTGCTATTTTCACAATGAAATTAGGGTCATTAATATCAGGGTACAAAATATCGTCTGTATTCGAGTGTTCTTTCAAATACTGGCGTTCTATCACCTCCCTTTTAAGCATAAGTTTATTACACGTTGCATCGTACACATTATTTTCGTCACATCCGTTTTCGACAAACTCATTATTCATATTTTGGCTCATTTGTTGGTATTGTATATACTATACGATTATAAATAAAGTCTATATTCTTGTAAAAGGTTATAGATATTTGCCAATATCTTTTTTTTTTCTAAATTATATGGACGAATACTAGCATTGCAGTCTTCGTATGATTTCCATTCCAGTTTCGAAACCTCGCTTTTTTGAAAATTATGCATTGTATTTACATCGATAGGAGTATGCATATACGCCAAAAAATATTTATGTTTGTAAGATCGATAGTTTGACCCGATGTAAATTTCTTCAAAAGGTAATATATTTTCAATTATTTGTATCTCCTCTCTAGAATATCCGGTTTCTTCTTCAAATTCTCTGAGCGCGCAATCAATATCCCGTTCTTGATTGTTTCGCCTCCCCTTAGGAAATTCCCATTCGGTTTCATTCCAATTCGTTTTACTACTCTCGACCATATCTTTTAAGCTATATGTATGGTTATTAATTGTCACGCCATTAGAAATAAGTTCAAATTTTTTCGAAGATATGGTTTCTTCTCCACGATATTGACCACTGGAACTAGATCCCCACATATGCTTCCACAAGTTATCAAACGTATCTGAATTAATTCTTTTCTTCTCACTGACAGACATTTCGTCAATCGTGCTTTGTAAATGTTCAATGTTGTAGGGTGAGTATTTTCCTCTCATGAAGTCGATGTATCCAAAACTATCCTTTCGGCGTATCATTAAAAATTTCAATCCCTGACAACTTGATGTAAATAATATTATTCCGTAGCTAGTAATGGGTAGTTTACAATTATGGAACGAATGTCCTTGTTTTCCACAATTATTGCATAGGTTTATAGGTTTACTCATTATAGGTTTAGAGTAACATCTTTTTATGTTTATTTTATTATAATGGGATTAGATGCGAGTGTATGGGGACCCCATTTCTGGTTTTTTTTGCATACCATCGCATTAAACTACCCGAAATTTCCCAATGATGTATCTAGAAAAAAATATTACGACCTGGTTCAGAACTTTGATCTATTCATACCTGTTGAAAAACATGCACAGCAATTCAGAGAGCTTCTGTGTGAGTATCCGATCTCTCCTTATTTAGACAATCGCGACTCATTTATTCGCTGGGTACATTTCATTCACAACAAAATCAATGAAAGGTTAGAAAAACCTAAAATAACACTATCTGAGTTTTATGTTACCTACTATGAGAAATACAAAAGCAAAGAACAAAAGTTTGGAGAATATTACAAACTGCGAGAGCGTGCTATCTATGTTGGCTGTTTGTTATTTATTGTATCTATCATTTACTGGCTATACGATAAATAAAATCTTGTAGTATTTTATATTATGAAGCATACTAAAAAACATAACAAAAGAAAAGCAACCAAGCAACATCGGTCAAAAACTAGAAAGGTGAAAACAGGCGGTAAAGCAATGGGTAGTGGAGGATTTGGGTGTGTTTTTAGCCCCCCTTTAAAATGCAAAAAACGGAATACGCGTCTAGAGACAGACATGTACGTTACCAAACTTATGACAACGAAGCACGCAAATTCTGAATTCAATACAATAAAAAGGGTTTTACAAATACTGAAGGATATACCCAATTACCAAAGGTATTTCTTAGTAGACGATGTTCATAAATGCAAACCGAGTGAATTGTCTAGTGAAGACATGATAAATTTCGATAAACAATGTAAGCCCTTAAAGAAACACGATGATTTGACTAGCAACAACGTAAATGAAAATCTAGACAAACTTGAAGCTTTAATATTACCTAATGGAGGCGTCACCATTGATAGCTACTACAAATATATGACCACTAAAGAAAATTTTAATTACATCAACTATCAATTAATAGATCTTCTTTTCGGTGGCGTTATTCCTATGAACGACCTGCATATGTTCCATGCTGATTTAAAAGAATCAAATATTTTGTATAATCTAACTACATTCACCATAAGTATCATTGATTGGGGGCTGGCATTCAAGTATACACGGGGAAAACTGCCTCGTCTAATTTGTAATAAACCGCTTCAATACAATCTACCTTTTTCGACTATCTTCTTTAATACGAAGTTTGACAATGCTTATATCAGTTTTATGAAAAATTTTAATGAGGGTGATATTTCTCCTGATGAGAAAAATTTCAACACTATGACTGAAGAGAGCAGACATGTTCTATCTAGCTTTGTATATGACTATGTAGACTACCACAATGAGTGGCGTGGCAAAGGTCATTACGATACCATTGAAAAGATATGGTCACATGTTTCTTCCAACAAACCTGAGGAGTACCACGACTCTAAAGAGATTATTATTGTGTATTTAGTCAATATACTATTGTATTTCACAAAAAATGGGAGATTTGAAAGAGAACGATATTTTCAGAATGTATTTTTAAAGAATATGGATATTTGGGGAATGTTAATGTGCTATTCGCCTATTCTAGAAGAAAATCTATTTGAAAAATCAAAGAATATATCTGAATTATACAACAATCATTTGTTACTCACATGGGGAGAACCAATCGATATTCATGCTCTTAAGGAGGACTTGGATAGTCTCACCTTCTACTAATATGACAAAGAGTATTTATTTTATGTAAAAAACTGATATTTTTACTAGAGATAACATTTAAGTATGGTATTTGTCGTTTTAAATAGTCGTCCAGATAGATTAGGAGCCAATTTATCTTGGTACATTATGCAAATAATCTGGTGTCATAAGAATAAGTGGTTTTGTCATTACAATGGAACACCATTTGATGAGAGTGTGTTTTGTAAGACAATTAAATTATATTTAGAGAAGTATAACTTTCAACTAGGAGAACAATTGGGAAGTCATGATCATCTTTGGAATGTCGATTTTATTGAGAACAGCCAACAAGATTGGCCGGGGAACAACATGAAGGTTACAAAAGAGGTGAAGCTTGACCTATTATCTTACTATAAAAAACATATATATGATGATATGCATGTATGTTTCGAAAGTGTGATAGTATCTAATCCAATTTCACAGGGAATAGATATAAATTTCAAAAAGACAATAGCGCTTCACTTAAGACTGGACGACGTTTCAGGAAGAACTCCTTATCCTGGTAAATACTCTTCAAAGTATTATAGGGATAAAGTAAACGCAGGCAATATTAACATTGACTTAGCCGACGAATCTTCCTTTTTCAAAAAACACGATTTGAATTGTCCTGGGTGGAATCGTCAGTTCAATCCATTCGATTGTCAAGCGCCGTTATCAATCGAGGCAACCAGAGAATACATTCAAATCGCAAAAGCTGAATTTCCAGATCACGAAATTGTGATTGTTACTTCGCCGACAAGCAAGATCGATCCTAAACTTGATGGTTACAGAGTAATCCAAAATGACAATCCTGATAAAGATTTATATATTCTTTGCAAATCGGACGTAATTATTTGCTCGAAAAGTTTATTTTGTTTTTCCTCTCTTTATTTTGGCAATCATACCAAAAAATATATAGCGATGTGGGGACACATTGTGGGAACTGGTATTACCACCAAGTATGATGAAACAACCAATAATTTTTATTTGTACTAATTTAGTTTGTATGTATATTATATGAGAACTGAATTATGGATACTTGTGATTACAACATTTTTTATTTATAACGCATATCATGACAACAAATATACCAAATTGTTTATGAGGGGGAGAAAATATTACACTATGTTGTTTTATGGAGCATTAGGGATAGGAATTTACCTCATGTTGAAACGCGACCCTACCCAAGCAAAAAATATGTTAATGTATGCAAATAATGCTGTAAAATATATGCCTATTAATAAAACTGCTTTGAATATGTTTAACCCTGTGGTGGATTTTACGACAACTTACCAAGACGGAGATCCGAATGCTAATATGACAGGAAGCTTCATGAAATCTTTCAATAACGCAAATAATTTAAGTGAGCAAAGAATTTTGGGATCTGGGAAAAAAACAACCAAACGTTCTGTTAGTGAAACAAAAAAGAAATATGTAGCATCAAATCAAAACTGGACCTGTGGAGATTGCAATCATCAACTTACAGCGTGGTTCGAAGTGGATCATATACAAAGGTTGGAGCATGGAGGAAGCAACGAAGTGTCTAATTTAGTGGCGCTATGTCGTGAATGCCACGGGAAAAAAACTGCGATGGAGAACATGTAACAACTATCAACACGCACACCAAAGAAATATATTATTTATTATCATTGTATATATATTAAGAATGGATACGACCAATGATAATAAAGAAAAAACTATAAAGGAGCTTTTTTATGTTTCTCCGCAGGGCATTGCTTTCATGAGCATTACGGCTATAATGATTATATTGTACGCTGTCAATCCTTTCAGAAAGTTCACCATCTCCATCCTGAAAGCAAGACGATATCTTTACTTATCCCTTATGGTTCTTTTCCTAGTGAATGTCACATTGTTTTATGCATACGACCCATTTAACATAATGAATGGCTACTTTGGTGTTATTACCCCTATTATAGTTGGCTTTGGGGTGTTACTTTTTGCCATGATTTTGTGGTATACCCTACGATTTACCGATAGCGATTTATACCAATCAGCCGAGAATTTGAAACCGACGCCATTTACAAGTTTTTTCATGAAGATGTTGGTGTTGGTTTCTTCTGTGGCTATATCCACCATGCTTATTGTATGGATTGTGTATTATGGTGAAAAACTATCAGGAACGTCCTACCTCTTCGCATTTCTGCTCAACGCCCTTCTAGCTGTGGCTATTTTGGGGTTTGTGTATAAAGTTCTCTCCAGAAGTTCCATTGTCCAAAGTTCCCCATGGCTAAGGTTGTTTGTAAATATACTACTTTATATTCCTTGTCTGTTTGTTGCACTAATCGATAGTATAGTTCATATCATCTACAAAGAAAAAGACCAAACACACAAATCAGATATGATCATATCTGCTATTATCTTTGTTCTAGTTGCACTTTACTTCTTGGTGCCGTATATAGTGACATGGTTTCGCCGCCAGATGCTGGGCGGGAAGCTTCTACTCAACGAACCTATATCGTTAAGAAATCAGACATTCTTAGGAAATTATCTTAGGTTAAACGACATTCCTATTGATGAGCTTGACTACTCGTTTGATTACAAATATGCGGTTTCATTATGGACATACGTATTCGCGACTTCTCCTAGCGTAAGCGGTTCATACAATAGATTTACACCCATTTGTGATTACGGAGGAAAACCCACTATTTGGTACAAGGCGGACGACAATATTTTGATGATCACCGCACAACTGAAGGATCTCACCGAAGATCGAATAAAAGAAAATAACTTGGACTTAGATGACGAAGGTAATGTGATTGTTTATAAGGAAAAACACATGCTGTTACAGAAATGGAATAATTTTATTATTAATTATGACGGAGGAACCATTGATGTATTTGTGAATGGACAGCTAGTTAAATCAATCAACAATATTGTACCCTACATGTCTCTGGATGCATTTAGCGTGGGCTCGTCCAGTGGTATTAATGGTTCTGTCTGCAATGTAACGTATTACAAATATACATTAGACGCTTTGAGGATTAAGGCCTTATATAATTCTGTTAAGGGTAGCGACCCGCCTATTCTCTCTTATAACGAGGAAGCGCTAGAAACGATTAGCTAGATAGATATTGCAATGAATGATACGTTCAAAATAAAAATAATATCCAATAATATTATATATCATTTAATGGAGTGGCAAACAATCTTATTTATTAGCGTTGTCCTTTTATTGTTGTATGTTGTCTGGGTGTACGTGTCTGGTGACGTGTCTATGTTAAATAAATCAGTAACGGCGGGTAATGTAATGACTACAATTACACCTTCTTCTTATTCGAGTGCAAATAACTTTGATTCGTCTAATTTTACCTATTCCGTGTGGTTTTATATTGACGATTGGAATTATCGATATGGTGAAACCAAGGAGTTGATACAGCGATCGATCGCGGTTCCCAGCGATTCTGGCAGTAGCACTAGAGAAGGAATGAGTGGTATTGCGGGAGACATGGACGATATTTCTGCCAAACAACCTTCGCCATTCGTTATGTTCGCACCTAAAGAGAACAATCTTATCATTGCATTAACTTGCTTCACCAATAATTCAACGGCTGACGTTGGTGTTGTTCATTACGTGGAGGTCGTAAATATTCCTATTCAAAAGTGGGTGAACCTATATTTTAGTGTATATGGCCGGACCATTGATATTTATATTAATGGAAAGCTCGTTCGTACAGGAATTTTACCTGGACCTGCCAAAATCCTTTCTACAGCCAATCTCTATTTGACCCCCAATGGCGGATTTAAGGGATGGACAAGCAAATTTCAATATTTTAACACTGCGTCCAACCCACAAGCAGCTTGGGACACTTATCAGAAAGGTTGGGGGGAAAGTCTTTTAGGAAGTCTCCTCGGAAAATATAAGGTAAAGATGTCCTTATTAGTAGATAATAAGGAGGAGGCACAAGTAACTATCTAGTTTGTTATTCGATATCTTATACATAATAATTTATTGGTATTTGTTCATATTATATCTCTTTATAGTATATACAATATGAATATCTTTAGCAATAGCGACGATAGCAACGCATTCTCATTAACCAATTTTAGAGACACTACGTCTGACTTTATACAATCAAACAGCATGATCGCCAAATTAGCTTTCCTCTTACTTGCTCTAGTTGTATTTATTCTGATTTTACGTATTTGTGTTTCCATTCTTTCATGGTATTATGGTCCTAACAATAACCCTCATTTTTTAGATGGCATGCAACCTGGAAACATGATGAAACAATATGTCCAAGATCCGAAGATCTCTGGTGGAGATAAAACCACTATTCGTTCTAGAGACGAAGATAAAGGCATTGAATTTACGTGGTCTGTATGGATTTACGTAGATGATATCACAGCTGGTGCGGGCAAGTATAGACATGTGTTCCATAAGGGAGATAATCCTAGTTCTATAGGCGAAGATGGAATTGTTTATCCAAATAATGCTCCTGGTTTATATATCGCACCGAATACAAATGCCCTTCGCATTGTCATGAATACGTTTAACGACTATAATGAACACGTAGACATACCCGATCTCCCCCTGAACAAGTGGGTAAATGTAATTATTCGATGTAAAAACGACGTTCTTGATATATACATCAACGGGGTGATCACACAAAGCATTCAGTTGAATGGTGTTCCCAAACAGAACTATGGTGACGTATGGATGTGTGCAAATGGAGGGTTCTCAGGGTATGTTTCTAACTTGTGGTATTATAGTCATGCGCTTGGAGCAAGCAGTATTGCAGATCTTTATAAGAATGGACCTAACCGCAAAATGGTGGGCACTGGTGGTATGGAGTTCGGTAAACCCGATTACTTGTCTCTCCGATGGTACTTCTATGGTAATGAAAATATGTATAACCCGTAAATACAGATCTGGTATAAAGGTTTATTATGTGAATTTATCTGACACATAATAATCTACTCATTAAATATATGGCTTGTTTTAAACTAAACGGATTACCCCCTCAACCGACACGTGTGTGGAGCCGCGTTCAGGGAAGATGTTCCACTGAGGTGGTAACAGAAAATAATCCAATAGTATTTTTTCCGCCTACAGGCGAATTTCTTCCTATTGGAAAGGCAGCAGAAGAATACCAAATGATAAACAAGGGCAATGTTTTGCAGTACAAGAAAAATAGTAGCAATATCACAATGAAAGCCAGATATTCACAAATTGCAAAGGGGCAATGGGTGAATAGAACGAAAACGTTTGCCAGCCAGAATGTTTTGCAATCTTTGCCAAATACAAACAATTTCAAGAGGGTAAATTACAATACGATATATGCAGATAATGGAGCACCTGCCAATTTACCAGTTACCTGTCCACAACAACCAGAAATCATCATCCCCAAACAACTACCCTCCAATCCGAACCCTCCTCCTGAGACAGAGACCCCTAACTATTATTCGTCAAACGTCTCCAACGAAAACCCCAACTTTACCAATTCCGTGTTGGACCCATATTATCCTGTAAATTGTCCACAATATGTTGATCCACGCACCCTTATTCCGAAGAAGAAAAAAAAACCAATCCCAAAAAAGAAAAAGGAGCGTCTAATACCAAAGAAGAAAATCGATGATCTTCCTCAAATAAAGGATCCGGAAGATGACGAGCCACGAGTAGTAATACCAGAAGGCGGAAACCTAGTTTGTGCAGTGAATGATATTTGTGGGAACGAAAAAATTGCAGGAACACGACAATTTTCACAACCCAATTATTGCAACCCCACCACAGATTCCGATGTCCCAGGACCTATTCAAGATCTTTGTTACAATAGTCGCGTTCTTCAAACATTTTATCCCAGAAACAGATATGTTATGACCAACAGCGGCAATAAGTTTCCGACTGGTTATAAGTTCTCAAATACCAATGGACAATAGTCGTGTAGTCAATATCGCGTTTGCGTTGTGCAACTTATACGCGTATGTTCGGATTTACACAAATATCCTGGCTTGGGAATATATCTCCCGACATGCATGTATCTGCCTCACCCACTCTACTGCAGCTTCTAATACCTTCATATGAACCAATTAAACACCATCCTTTTTTATTTGAAGACGACGACTCATATGAATCAGTAGGCTTAACGTTCTCGCTTTCCAATTTTTCTAGTTCGGCACGCGTGGGCTGGGAGTTATTTATTTTTTTATTGAGTTCGCTTGCAGTTACATCATTCTCGCGTTGTGATGTGGATGACTGCTTAGACGTGTTAATATTTTCTGAGTTGGAGGTGGACGTTCCATTTTGCTTTGTCTTTTTGTTTCCGTTCATTTGATTTGTATCAACAGGGTCAACATCTTGATCGTCATCGTCATCACTATTGTATTGGTCGTCATCGGATGACTGGGTAGCCTTTTTCACTTTCTCGGATTGTTTTGTGATATTCTCTCCCAGAGCTCCTGTTGTAGTAGCAGTTTTGTTTGCAACATTTTTCACACTATCTTCTGTTTTATAACCGATTGCAACAAGTATAGTCTCCCATATAGGTATTATTTTATCTCCAACAACGTCTATACCTTTTCCTAAATAAGAAAGCACGTTAAACCCTGCGTAATGAGCAACCAATATCATTACCGCGATAAAAAGAATCACGTACAATACAATCATTCCGTTGTCGTCATTGGGTTCGACAAAGATTTCGGCACTGGGCTCATATACAGGTGTTGACTTCGATATGTTCATAGTTTCCATTATAATAAAAATGTATATATTAAATTTTAGCAATCTATGTATTTTTACACCAACATACAATTAAAAGACTACTCACTTAAAAGTTGTTAGATAAAGAAACTGATTTAAATCTCCTAAAATTTCGTCCCTGATAGTAAATAAATCAGTGTTACTCATTGTAAGCAACCCTCGATGTGTGTCTAGACCAACCAAATAAGTTTTATACGCGTCAACTTCTTTCCGAAAAGATGTGACACTCGAAACATCCTTCAATGTCAGGGTCTTGCTACCGAGTTTAATTCGATTTTGTGTTTTTCCTAGTAATATTTCAATAAATCGGTCGATATGGGAATTTAAGCTTTCATATAAATCATCGGTTGCCTTGTGTGCCGGGTAACTATATGTGCGCCAATGAAAAAGCTTAATGGTGTTCAACATTTGCAAAAACTTCACTACGATTTCTTTTTCGAATGATATGAGTGTCTTGTTTGACGACCTAAATCGAATGGTTTTATTCTTTGATATTTTTATTCCTCTTTTTAAGGTTGTTTTATTTTTACCCGCAGGTTTCATGTGCTATACAATACATGCACATTTTTTAAATTCGGGGTATAAATGTTTCGTTCATTTGTGCAATCCGGTCTAACTTTTCTTGCGTTTTATCTATATTTCCTTTTCCAGACAAGTCTGAAAGAGAATAACCAGTTTCAGAGGTCTGCTCTTTTTCCTTTATTTGCTTGTACACATTATTTATACCGGAACACACATTTTTTATACTTCGTTTTGTTTCATTAGTTGCAAACTCATTCGAGAATGTCGGGTTGTCTACCAACATAGACACTACAAAGTACATGACAAACTTTCTTTTCTTATAACTACCAGCCGAATATTTCAACGAGTATAAACTGCAGAGAGACCTGACAATGGAATGTAGGCGCTTGTCGGTGTGTTTATTAGCAATTTTCAAAAATAGATCCCATATGATCCATTCGACCTCGTTCTGGCATTTTTCATCCACCGGTGCGAATAATCTTTTTTCACATACACATTTTTGCTTCTTTTGTGTGCGTATTTTTCTATATTCCATAATCCATTCTATCCAAAAGCATGCTAAAAGTGTATTTTTTCCTTCTTTTGAGATGTTGAACGACAACTCGTTGACAGCCATATACAGCTCTTTCGGGTCTCCCTCTTTAAAAACTATCTCTCCGTAGGAAATATCAGGTGCGCGAAGTTTAGTTTTTATGTTTGTCATGTCGAAATATTCAGGGCTCACTTTTATCTCCTCTAGCCGATGTTTTTTGTTCGTTAACGATAAAATACAAACTATCTCACAAAATATTTGACGTATTTTACTATTGTTTCGCATGGCTAATTCGTTTCCCGTGTAACCATTTGTCACAATTTCCTTAAAATTGACAACCCTTTTTTCCAAATAAATGGTTAGAGCAGGATTCCCCACATGTATATGCATAGTAAAAACACAAATAATGACATCCCATAAATCAGAGTAAAAGCCACTACACACAAGCTCTGCACTCCAGTAACACGCAGGCTCAATCTCAGACTCTTTGATACTTTTAATAAGTTCTTTTTTCACTTCTGACTTTTTATATCCACAAAGTGTCGTGGTACGAAACTCTTTAGCCTCTCTGATGTCATTTATAATACATTCCAAGTCCATTAGATATATTGAATAGAAAAAAAATATGAGTATAACATATATATAAAAATGAGTAAAAATAACTTAAAATCCTTGTGCGGAAAGATAGGTATTTTTGGAAATTTGCTGATCATATTGTCGATAACTCTCATCATCGTCATTTTATTCAACCTATTTTTTTCCTCGTCTCCTATATCCAAGGAGGGATTTGAACAGAAAGATAAGGTAGTTATAAAGGAAGGAGAGGCGGTGTATGACGATTTTTATGTAAGCGTGTACGACAATTTATCGTTTAGCGAATTGAAAAATGAATTTGAGGTGGGCGAAATTATAAATTCTACCAAACCAACTTCTGAAAGTAAGATTTTAGACATCGGTAGCGGAACAGGACATCACGTGTCACTCTTTGCGGATAGAGACATTCCCACAATGGGGGTAGATGTTTCTAACTTCATGGTATCCAAGGCGAAAGACACTTACCCATCGGAAAAGTTTATTAAGGGGGATGCTAATAATTCTTCTTTATTTTCACCCAACTCCTTTACACACATTACATGTCTGTATTTTGGTATATATTATTTCAAAGACAAGACAATCTTTTTCAATAATTGCATGAAATGGCTGATGCCCGGAGGATATTTAGTTGTTCACATCGTAGATAGAGATAGATTTGATCCGATCCTACCTCCAGCTAACCCCTTGCTCCTAATCTCTCCACAAAAATACTCCGACAAACGTATCACAAAATCGGAAGTTATCTTCAATAACATGCAATACAAGGCAAACTTTGATATGTCCCCTGATACAAATATAGCGATATTCAACGAAAGGTTTGAGGGCAACGACAACAAAATAAGAAAGAACAAACATGTATTCACAATGGAGCCTGAAAAAAATATTGTTACCATGGCAAAACAAGCTGGTTTTCTTGTTCATGCGAAAATTGACATGGTAAAGGTCGGTTATGAATATCAATATCTATATGTATTTGTTAAACCCAACTAATCTATTCTAAAAATATTAAGGATAAATCACATCATTTCGTGCTGCCGGAAAAAAATATAATATATAATATATACAAATGAGCGACGAGAGAAAGTACAGCTTTAGTTATGGTTCCCCTGCAACAGAGAAATTTGTTGATGTCACCGAGATTGTATATTCTACACATGTAGTGAACGGAAAGATCAAATTTTCTGAGGAGGAAGACCTGGATGTTTATTTCGGTGACCCCGTCCCCGGACTTCCCAAACAACTTGTTGTCCGCAATAAAGTGTCTGGTGGTGAGAAAAGGTTTTGGCAGCGTTCTCCTATTTCTATGAAGCTTTAATTTATTGAACTACAAAATACAAAATATCGATACAATAATTACTCGTCGTATGACGTGTAATTATTCCCACACTATTTTGGTATCTAACTCTTTACCAACGAATGATTTAATTAAGACGTACATATGCTTTAAAGCATTGTTCATATTCACAACTTTAATTCTCAACAATGTCTTCATATATTTTTTTTTTATTATCTCAATTATTTTTTGAATGGTTCCTACTTCTATAGCATGTTTGAATGAAAATCCTTCCCCGTCGATGGTCCACGACCATTGTTTTTCTCCCAGCGATGCGAGCATGTTATCGACATGTTGTAAAATACCAGCTTGGTCCCTGTATTTTTTTGCTTGCGATGGTTTGGTGTATATCATACATACACCACTTATTTCACATAGTTTCTCAAATGAGTGACTACCAGGCTCCTTATAACAAATAGGACAGATCTCATTTAATTTCATTTATAAAGATACATGCAATAAATATATAATTTTTTAAACTTTAATTTGTATAGTAATGGATGTATTTAAGATCCATATCGTTGCTGGATTGGTTACGATTGTCTTACTCATATCATATATATACATTCGCATTTCGTATGGTTTTTGGTTTTATCAACCTGTGTTTCATCTCTATGACATTTATTCTTATTTGTTTCCATGTGGCATCGTTGAATACGATATGCCTAGATATACAAAGTTCACCAATCTAGAAGACATCACCATGTTCTCGGTGCATGATCTATTGCTTAAAAACAATTATAAATGGAAACAATTTGTTAATTTTATAGGAAGCCAATATCATAGAGCAGGAGATAATTCCTTTTTGCCACGATTAGAGCATATCACACCATATTTCACGAACCACAGCCATCCATGTTTTGTCAGCTTTTATTACGATAGGATCTTTCTCGAGAATGTAGGAAAATCTACAATGATACCAACAAACAAAATAGTTAGTGTGATGACATCACGACCCATGGAGATAATTTTCAACAAAACTAGAAAAACAGAGAGAATACGTGCATACTATATTGACTATTTATGTGTCCACAAGGATTATCGCAAGAGGGGAATAGCCCCTGAGATTATTCAAACCCATTACTATTCTCAACGTCGCAGAAATAAAGACATTCACGTGAACTTGTTCAAGAGAGAAGGTGAGCTAACGGGAATAGTTCCGCTTTGTATTTATACGAGCCATCTTTTCCCACTATCTCACACCTTACAGATAGGAGCTCTCCCGCCTTATCTAAACGTCGTCGAGTGCACAAAGACGAATTTGTTCTATTTGTCCGATTTCATGAAAGACAAGAGAGACTTGTTTGACCTAAACATTTGCTGTGAAGTGTCAAATATGCTTGATTTAGTGAATAGTGGCAACTATTTAATGTACTTCATAATTGAATCAGGAAACGTGAATGAAGAAAAAATAGTAGGATGCATTATATTGAAAAGAACACGCGTGTTTATTCAAAAAGACAAGGAAATGTTATCATGTATTGCAAGTATAAAAGACCCAGACCTATCAGATGAATTCTTTTATGAAGCATTCAAGATTGCATTAAGTAAGATAAAAATACATGTTTCTTATTTAATGGTGGAAAATATATCACATAACAATCATATAGTTAATGAGATGCAAAGGAATGGAGAACACGCTATTGTGGTCTCACCAATGGCGTATTTTTTCCATAATTTTGTATACAATACAGCCCTAGCACACAAAGTCATTGTTCTGGGGACGTAATATAATATTGTTCGGTATTCTACACGAGGGTCTGTGGCGTTTTCATCGTTTATACTTTCCTACCTTTGTAAAGGAATCAACCAAGAAAATAATGAAAATTCCTAAAAAGCTATAAAGAATTACCTCTTCCGTAACAGACCCACTTCTCTCGTCTTGTTGTTCTTCTAAAAGATGTATCATGTAGTTTAACTTCTCGAGTAGGGTATTTGTATCGACACCCTGTGTAGAACTAGTTGTTGGATAAGAACTATAATAGGGGCGATTGTGGTTTTCCAGATCGCTTTGTCTTGCTGGTTGTGTAGCTGAACCAGCGGTATAGTTGGGGACGAATTTTTGATAATATTCTTCGTTTGAAGCAATACTTCCGTAATTGCCTTCGTAATTGTTCATTTCTAAAGAAGTGTCTCTATATTCCTCTGCATGCCTCGTGTCTCTACCTAAACGTTTATCATCCTCCTTTTTTAAATAATCCAGAGCAGGATTTTCTGGGGAATTGTTGGTTTTTTCTACACCTGATGAAATAGGCGGTGCCGGTGGGTTAAAATCCCCCATATCTCCCTCATTCTCGTCTTCATCATCGTCGGGATTATTATGTAATGATTGTAGAACACTACTAATCTTATCGACATCTACACCAGCCTTGCTTGGTATTCTTTTCTGAGTTTTGTTGTGTCCTGAAGACCTTCGTTTGGATAGGTCGGAATTTTGTATATATGTATTATCATCAAAAGGAGCAGCGCTCATTGCTAAAGACATTCTTCTTAATAGAAATTAAGATAATAATTTACCGATATCACTGAAATAAAATGTACCTACAAAGTATAAGGTATACAGCAAAACGATGAAAACAAGACAAATGTTACTTCTTATTGCATTCTTACTACTTTCTGTATCGACGTATAATATGTCTTCGCAAATTGCATGTGCTGGGGTAAAATGTCTCCAATTCACTGCTCAAGGAAGGATGGTCATTGTGTTTGGGTTGTTATTTTTGACTTGTATCCACAAGTATCTGGGTTTGGTTGGTATATTATTGTTTATGTTTCACCAACATATTTATCAAGAGACAAACCTAGTTGTGGACAAATACAATTGCAGTGTGATAGACAACAATATTGAAATGGACAATTCCTTAAAGATTAGGTCTAAAGAGAAGCGCGAAGAAAAAAAACGTTCAAATAAAATAGATGTTACACCATATAGGGGGTCTCTCTCAAGTTGTCCTACAAATGTATTGAAAGGTGACGAGTGGTCCATACTCCCCTTGTCGCTGAAATCACTTGTGAATGTGCGTTTTACTTAGTATGTTCTATGTTTTAATTTTCTATAATGTAATGTAGTTAGAAAATTAACGTGTATGTGTAATTCATATTATTGCTAATATGAAGAAATATATTTTCTGATGATAATATAGTATAATGGGAAAAAAACGTAGCAAGTCTTTAAAAATGCCAAAATTACCAAAAATGAAGGGAGGTAATGGAGTATTACCTAATCCTAATGGAGGACCGGTTCCCGGAGGTCCATCTTCTGGTATACCTGCTCCTTCTGCATCGGTCCCTGGACACCCCCCTATTCCAGGAGCTCCTGTTGTGGACACCTCATCAGTTGGGGGAGCCCCATTAGGATGGTGGGGAATGTTCACGCACAGACTTCAGTATTTAAACGAAAGCAAATATTTCGCAGGACTTTGTATGATTATGCTGAATGTAGGATCCAAATACGTGGCTATTAAATTTAGTAAATCTGCCGAAGAGTATTTTAAAGCAAATGTTACCAAGCAGTTGTTGGTGTTTTCCATGGCTTGGATGGTGACTAGAGATATACTCATTGCACTTATCATAACTGCAGTTTTTGTGGTTCTATCAGACCATCTTTTCAATGAAGAAAGTAGCTATTGCATCGTGCCCGAAAAATACAGGGTGTTAAGCACACTGGTTGATACAGATGGAGATGGTATTATTACAGACGAAGAGTTAGAAAAGGCGGAAGAAACCTTACGGAAAGCCAGACAACAGAAAATACGTCAAGATCAACGTAGTGTTTTCCAAAAATTTGATACGGAACGTGAATAATTTAAAAACTTCTTAATGTATTATAAGTATGAGCGAACAAAATAATACATTAAAAAATGGAACAACCAATGTGGAACGAAACGAAGTATGTGATAACGAACTTGTTCACCCCACCATTCCCGATATTGCATTCGAGAAGAAGAAATCACGTATCTCAAGACGTTCACCACCACTTCGTCCCTCTAGATCTCCATCCCATGACATAGCGGAACCTAAATCGGCAAGTGAAAACGATGATAGAGGATATGACGAAACAAAGGGAAGTCAGGAACAATCAGCTGTGTCTTTAACGTTACCCCAGGATGACGAGAAAACGCAAGGTTCAGACGGAGGGGTTGAAGAAACAAAAAATGTGCAACATACAAATGATACACATAGCAACAACGACCAACCAAAACGTTCTTTTTTTTCGAACCCATTTTCTACAAATAAAGACCCTGAACCAGTGTCGCTTTTGCCTTCTTCTGTCTCGGCCACGCCCGATATCTCTACCCCGATGGAAAAAGAGAGTGTTTCAAGTATCCCAGACAATGTAAATATCCCCTTTGTTAACGTATACAAGCCTAATTCATTAACTATACTAATCAATACAAAGATCCGCAACCATCGCCTTGTTAATTATCAGCCGTCTATGACTATTCCGTTAGAAACCAGTAATATGGTGTGCTTCGATCCACTAGTCAAATTAGACCCGAGCATTGTGGCGACTATTCCAGAAGGACAGCCGATTGACGAAAAATATACACAATTTTTTCAGCGTCCTGAATTTAACAGCTTGCTTATGCGCACATTGTCCAGTTTTGGAAATATGCAACCAGTTTATACATTTCGAGAGGCTACGGAAAATGGAATAACTGATAATAATATTCAAGTAACACTCGACGCGCTCTTTTCGCATGGGTCGCCATTCTATCTTGGAGGGCAAAAATACATGGTCGATAGTTTTGATTGGGTGCTCGGGGACTGGCAAATTGATACGCGTCCCCATAGGGATCAACGTATTCGTTTCTTACCCTATGGTGTTGGATATCCCAAGAATTACATACCTAACTTCAATTTAACAGCACGTGTTGAGAGGGAAACAATACCTAAGGTCGCATGGAAAGGAGATGGATTGGAACAGACTTCGAAGCTTAGGAAAGCTATACGAGGTCTAGCCGGAACCATTGTTCAAGAACCACTAGATCGTGACTCGGATATTCGAGATTATCGACCCGGAGACATTATTGAACTGCTGGAAGAACAAAAAGAACACCCAGAGAGATTTATAAACCCCGAGATAATCGGCACTAACATTCCCGAGTTACCTGTTTCCTTATCTCAACCAGTTCCGAGTGCGAAGCCTGTGCAATTACTTAGACAGGAATTGCCTAAACCTATAGTGACACCACCACCCATTCCCAACGTATCTCCTGTACCATCGCCTAACCCCACTATAGAGCCAACACCCGCGAATATTATTGAACCAGAACCAAAACCAGAACCAAAACCAGAACCAGAGCCAGAACCAGAACCAGAACCAGAACCAGAACCAGAACCAAAGCCAGAGCCAGAGCCAGAGCCAGAAACAAAGCCAGAGCCAGAAACAAAGCCAGAACCAGAAACAAAGCCAGAGCCAGAAACAAAGCCAGAACCAGAGCCAAAACCTGTGAATATTATTGAACCCGACACCCAACCAGAACTAAAGCCAGAACCAGAGCCAAAACCTGTGAATATTATTGAACCCGACACCCAACCAGAACCAAAGCCACAGACGAATATACGACTTCCTATTGATGTGGTTACCATCGAAGAAAATACTGACGAGGATAAAAAAAGAAAACAAGTAGAGCAAGACGAGGAGGATGAACGAGACAAATTAGAAGAAAATCTGGAAGAAGAACTAGATGAGGAAGAGTCGCGTGAAATATTGGGTAAAAAAATCGGTGATTACAATGCTAACCAAATTATAGAGCTACTGCAAAAAATGCCTCAAGACATTTCCTTTGTGATAGGTCAATTTATTATTCCCAAACCATCTCCACCAATAGATCAACCCAATGCTGTTATTACTATCTCACAACAGGTTTCCTATCATTTTAAAAAGTTGCTTGTGGAGGAAGCGACGCTTGGATTTTTTAAATTAACTACACAACTACAGCGTCTATTTACATTCAATTCCACACCAGAAAATAAATCCCAACCCTTTGAAATTACAGGACTTAGTGAGAATGTAAATAATGAAATAGATAGGTGGGAAGTGAAAGAAAACGAAGGCAAAGGAGATTGCTTTTTTGAAGCACTTGCCTATATATTGAATAACAATGACGAAACAAAAAACCCGATTATTCCTCGTCTTCCCGATAAAGAAACAGGTAGGATGAACCCAATTCAAGGTGATAATCCATATTTAACAACAAGTGGAACACCTCGCTACAATGTGTATAGACTTCGTAAAGCTGTAGTGGATTATTTAAAAATTGATACCACTAGCATCGACGTGCTGATCGCAAGTGCTCCTGGTGATCTTCCAGAGTTGGTTGCAAAAGAAAAGCGCATTAACGATCAAAAAATGCTCCAGGAAACAGATAACACAGATGAAACATTGACCGACTACGAAAAAGAAGATATACGAAACTATAAATGGATGCTGAACAAAAACAACACAGAGTTTATGGAAGTATCTAAAATTATTGATGTTATTGGGATACCGCAAAATCCAACAAATCGTCCTGGTTCTATTAATACGATTGCGAAAAACAAGAAACTAGCATATCTCACTAAAAATGATACACAAGGAAAACATTACTGGGGAGATGAGATTGCACTATTTGTGCTTGAGAAAATATTCAACATAAAGTTTTGTCCATTATATTTGCCTGACGCCATCAAAAGAAACGGCAGGGTGTATTTTCAGGAAAATGGAGAAAAAATACAAGGCACTATCAAGACAATTTCAGATGATAGCTATACGATAGTCACAGATTTATACGAAGAATACCAGAAACCTAAATCAAGCGTGATGCCTAGTAAAACTCTCGAATTGTACCCCTTTGGTTCGGCACTTGAACCAGACGAACACACACATATTGCGTTTCTCTACTATACACATGAAAGTGTTGCAGGCGGACATTATGAAGCAATGGGTAAAAAGCGGTTCACCGATCGTTACGCCAGTAGCACGTTGTTTTCCCAAGATATGATCCCGTCATACCTGTCTTTCTGTATATTTAGAAGCATATGTGGATTTAATCAAGATGGAGACTTTTCGTTTTTGCAAGGAGACAGCCCCTATTTGAAATTTCCACGCAACTCTAAGAACTCGCTATACAAACTCATAAGTCGAATGTATAATATTTACACGTCTGCTACGACTATTCAGGTTGGAAACACACAAATTGACAAGGAGATACATCGTGATGACAAAACTCCAAAACAACTAGAACTGCAACTCGGAGGTGCGCAACAAGAGGTGCAGAAATATTTACAGACCTATCTACAAAACTCCCCAGGTGCGAACGCAAAAAACACATATTATATTGTGATTGATCTGAATTTGTTCCCTGACACAGGAAAACCCATGACGTCACTGGAGAAATTCCGTCTGCGTTGCGGAAACACCAAAGACCGAATTCGTGAGGCAGCTGCCGACGCGTTCGGTCTATATTACGTTCCTGGAGAGATGGATACATCACGATTGCAGGACGATGTTCCTCTACCTGAAGCCACACCAATAGAAGAAATGAGAATAAGAAGTAAAACTGAGAAGTTACCTACTGCAACTAATACAACACGCAAGAATGGGGGTGCGTTGAAGACACGAACTACCATAAAAAAAAAGAAACGACCGAAACACAAAACGCGTAAATTTATCTACATGGATTAGTATAGTCGTGTTAGTTAAGAATTTTCTGTTGATATAGTATATGAGTAGTAGTTTATCAAATGTAGCGGTGGCAGGAGCTATTTATTTATTAAACACCGAATCTGGAGAAGCTTTAAAAGAATATTTTAAAAAACAGGCAACGAAAACCGGTTCGGTGGTAACAGAACAGATGTCTAGCGAAAAAGGACGCAAAGAAATTACGGACAAGGGAGTAGATGCCTTGAGAAAGGCATTGGACTATTTCAGATACAATACTATCAAGGATCTGAAGGTGGTAGGAACCCAACTCAATACGTTTCGTGATTATGCCTACCAAAAAACTTTGAATTCCCAGAGTGCTAATGAAATAGTGAGCTCACTCACCGGCGAAAAAACAGAGGAAGATATACAGCGTCGCTTAGAAAAAATATTGTATTTGTATCTCTTGGATAAGGGATTGAATATGACGACACCAATTGATATTCAGATTATGACTGAAGACCAAGAAAATGAGTTGTTCACTTCGCTCCTTGCTGATGGAAGTTCTACGCGTGAAGAAATAGAAGAAATGGTGCGTAACCTGCTAACGCTTTTCTTTTATGGTCGTATGGGTATTTCTGGTGTCCAATATTCTAACAATTTAGGAAAGGATACTCAACTTATTGCTACACACAAAGAGATAGTTGAGAAGGACCGACGCAAAACGATTGATGGTGACATCGAAAGTTCTGTTACCAACAAAGAGTTTTTGCGTCATTTTCTGGATAACATAATTAAAGATTACGCTTCTGGAAGTGCTAACGATTCCAAATACTATGGCACAGAGTCCAACCATATTCAATTGATTACTCACCGCGTTCGAAATTTAATAAATGAACATAACAGATATACTGACTACATTAAAAGTGGCAATGGTCTTCAAAAAGAAATTGATAAAATCAGCCGTTTGGTCGTCGCTATCAACAATATTCGCCCATTTATTGAAGAAGGTGAGAAAGGACAACTTAGTGCGGTTGATAAGGCAATAAATAACATGGTGAAAGCGTTACAAACAATGAAACAACCAAGACAGGATGGGAAACTACACATATATACATTCAAGACGTTGGATGAATTACTATCCGCCAACACACCCGACGATGTCATTACTAACGATGTAAAAATAGTGAATGTAAACGCACCCAGTGGTGCAAATCAAGAACGTGATAATGATAATGATGAACCACCAAAAAAGAGAGCAAGAGCCGAAGAAGGGAATGATACTATAGGGGGCGGAAAAACAAAGAAGCGTAGATTTAGACTAAGAAGAAAGAGTGTCAAGAAGACCAAGAAAAATAAGAAGGCGCGTGGGAGTAAATATGCAAAGAAGGCAAAAAACACAAAGAGGATGATGACAAGAAAGCGTTCCAGAAGAGGAGGCATGCATCACGGCAAACCCCATAAGAAAACGCGCGGTAGAAAGTAAAAAATCAATAAATAGGTTGTAACTTCTATTTGTTCATGTTTATGGTGAACAAATAGAACCACACTACGAAAGAGCAATCGTATGAATAAACTCTTCAAATAACACCTTGTTCGAAATCAAAAATTCACATAGTTTGTTTCGATATGGTAGATGGTCGTGCCCATGACTTATGGCGTGTGGTTCTGGGAGTTGTTTAAAATTTGTACTCACGGAACAATGTTTGGTTCTGAAATAAATTCCCACGATAAAAGAGAAAAATATATCCTCGCCGTTCCCGTAAGGCGTTCCGGATTTGTAAATTTCTTCCACCATCGGTTTACAAAGAAAAAATAAATGACACATTTTTTTCTGACATACAAGAAACTGGGTGAGAATGATATCTGTTTGTTCACCCCAGACATCAGTTGGTTCGTATCTATTACGCAGATCTCTTCCCTTATTACCAACAATCCTCTTATCATTTTGATGATATATATGTAAAATTTTCTCCACATCTTTCTCAACCAATTGCATATCGTCATCGCATATAATAAGCGTATTGTATTTTGCACGTAATCCACAAACAAACCGACGATCTAAACCGAATACATCGACACCTTTTTCTGGATAATCATTAAATATTCTGACCTTGTTGGTATCATTTGTTATGGCGGTGTCTTTATTGCCATTACTTATGATTATCTCATCTATGCAATCCATACTCTGGTAGTGGTTGATTAATTTTTTTACATTTTCGGGACGTTTCCAATTCAGCATGATGAGAGAAGACATAGTATATACCAGTTAGATACGTGTTACCTTTAAATAAAAACATTTAATGAGAATAAACGGCGCAATTAATTTGTTGTTTATGTTTAGCACGCATCAATGATCGATACAGACTACAATATGATAAATCGAGAACTCATCATGTTTTGTGTTTATCACAAGAATTATCATAAACGTCAGGACAATCATTATTTCACCTTTTATGGTGTGAACGAAATTTATGAGAAAAAGAAGACAACTAACAATGTTTTAGAATACCAATTGGAAAGGTATAATCCGTTTTTACAAAAAAGAGGGTATATGGAAACAAGTGCTTATTTGCATATTTACTGGAACAAATTGCATCAAGGGAAAAAAATGGTCGGTATTTCACAATACGATATGAAACATACAAGCACTTATGACAAACTAGACAATAACACACTTTATATACTTATCCAGAACAACAACGACCGAATTGTTGAGAACGGACAATGGCAACAAAATATGTTTCCAGACAAAAGAAATCTAGATTTTTTGATAAAAAGCTATAACAAACATTTTAATATGACACATTCCATGAGTGATCTTGAAAACATGCCACTTGGGTTGTGGCAAACAGGAATATATCCTGTAAAGATTTTCGAAAAACTTTGTGGTTGGTTAGAGATTTTGGTAGACGATGTATATCCGTGGTCCGTACAGGCGCCGTATGAACAACACTGGGGCGCCATGTCGGGGTTTCTAGAACGAGCTATTTCGATATTTAATGCATATGAAATATTCAACGGGACAACTTATAAGGGATTGAACATTATTCATGATATTGGTGCAGAAGTAAAAGAGCATTACGGGGAATCATTTCTGAATAACTACAATATCGATATACAATGTCTGTTAAAGACTAGAGAACATCTAGAAACGGGGTTGATAAAAAAATTCAAGTTTTACTTATACGATATAGAGTATCAGTCGCCTTACGAGAAAGAAATTTTTGACTTTTTTAAAAATCGTCCCGAACGGACCAACGAGAGTAGCGATGCAAACATATTCATCACTTGTTTTTCAGATGAAACAACATATTTAGCTAATATCCAAACAAACTCTCTTTGTGATGTGAAAGAAACAGATGTTCATAATAAAATTCGAGATCTTGAGTTTTTTAACCTGGGCAAACATGTTACGTTTTTTAATAAACCCAGTAACAATATCGACTTTTCTAACTTGGTGAATATTCCATTTCAGAAAAGAAATTTTGATAAACATCGTGATTTTATTTTGATTGCTCCTTCTCTAGCAATCAATACTTTCTCGAAAGAAACAAAAGCATATTTATTGTCATTCATTGTTGATGATTGTTATAATCAACAAGAATTTATTCAGCTTGTAACAAATACAAAAGAAAGTATTGTTGTTCAACATAACGTATCGACAAACGTACTAGCGAATATTATTGCAGATAGCATGTTCTCACTAATAGACTGCGAGAGATGTGGATGGATATATAAACTAACCGAAGTAGTTAATCGAGGGTCTATTCCTATTCTTGTTACCAATGAAGATACGCGAAACTTGCCAGGATCGCCTTATTTGTCTTACAATGAGTTCGCATTGGTGGTTCCGAAATTTAATTTAAAATTAATTAATCTAATCCTGACAAATATGTCAAAAGAAGAAATGAACAGAAAACAAAAAGCGTTAAGAAAGGCAAACCAAAAGTATTTTTCTTGCAGAGTCACACAGCTTAGTCTTCTTATACACTACTTGAAAAACAGATATTCATGTATTCAAAGTGATAACGAGAGTAAAGTGTCGATAATCAGAGAATTTAGTAAGGGGACAACAGGTATTGTTCGAGAATACAAAAATCAAAAAACCAAGTTTTACAATATAGATAACTTTGGTAATAAGAGCAAAGAACTTATGGTTATTTGTGACGAGAGTATGGATTATACAAAAAAATATAATATACTTCACGAAAATATGGAAGATTTTACATTTTTCATGGACACAGACAATAAAAGTGACACAATATCGTTGTATGTGATACCGAATGATGAAATCATATCTTTTGACGAAAAGAAACCATGCAAAACAGAGATTGCATGTTTTTCATATTCAAATAACAAAGCAGTATTTGATATCTCCTTTCCAATCATGGATGCGTATTGTAAGAACCATGAATACCAGTTTTTACCTTTTTATGAAAATTTGGAGATGGTGTACAAACCACACTGGAACAAACTCCATTATATTTTACACATGATTAAAACAAATACCTCCAAATACATTGTATGGCTAGATCACGATATCATTATAAAGAACTTTGATATAGACATGAGTGATATAATAGATGAACACATGTTTGAAACGAACAATGCTATATTTATGATGTCTAAAGATCCTGCTAGTAATTATCCATTTAATACTGGTGTTATTGTAATGAAAAACAACAACAGATTGAGAGAGATTATAGAACTATTTATACACATGAGAGACAACCCGACAGAGTATCCAATTCTTAACAAATACGGCGGATATGATTTTCATAACAATAGTATTCAAGACACACGAGTAATGTTAGCCTACTTTGAAGAACATTCACACCAACTATTGTCTATTCCTCATAGGGTGCTTCAAAGTTTCTGGGGTCAGGCGTGGCACTACAAGAGAGGCGACCTGTGTGGTCATATTGCAGGACCTCAAGGTTCGGATTTAGTTACTAAATTACGTGTATTTAAACATCGCGACGAGTTTGATATTGTTATTCCAGTAGGTCCGAACGATATAAATGTGGTTTCGCTCCAGGTCCAGTACACCAAAAAGAACATTATTGGGTACAGAAATATTTATCTAGTTTCACACGACCCAGACATCTACGTAAAGGGGTGTATCACAATTGATGAACGAGATTTCCCCTTTTCGATATTCGATGTAGCGCGATATCACGGAAAACATCCAAGAAATGGATGGTACCTCCAACAAATGTTGAAGTTCTACTGCACACTCGTTATTCCTGATATTCTGGATCGGTATTTGGTTATTGACACAGACACTTTCTTTTTGAAACCAACCACGTTTGTCGAAAATAACAAATGTCTTTATAATTACGAAATCAGTAGCGATGAATTTCCAGCACATGGTCCCTACTTTGATCATATGAAAAAAATGGATAATCAATGGAAACGAGTAAATAACAGAAAATCTGGAATTTGTCACCATATGCTTTTTGAGAAAAAATATGTGAATGAGATCATCGACCACATTGAAAGCCTACACAACGATTCGTTTTGGAACGTATTTTTCAAAATGGTTGATGAAAAGGATGTGTTTGATAGTGGTGCATCGGAATACGAAATATATTTTAATTATATGTGTCGATATCATCCAGAAAAAATAAAACTCAGACTCTTGGACTGGTGTAATACCAGCGAGCTGAATTTGCGAAGACAAGACAAGACATATCTTAGTTATCACTGGTATAGAAGGTGAGTGTCTGGATCAAAGATAATTTATGATTTTAGTGCTAGCGTCTGAAATAGAGGATAATTTGTTACGATACCATCAATATCATGTGTCATCATACGCCTTTGAATAATGTCGTTTTCGCATGTAAACGTAAATACCCGGATGTCCTTTTCGTGTAACATACTGATGGCGGTTTCGTCGAGAATGGACCAATGGAAGCAAGCAAAGTCTATGTATTTTGTCACTACCTCTAGTTCTTCCAGAGTAAACTTATTGTCTGTGGTAAATCCGATATTCACGGGCAATAGACTATGTGCAAGGACCTTGGTGAACTTTCGGTTAAAACTGCTGATGTAAATTTTCTTCATCTCTTCATGTGTAAATCTTCTTTCCAACATATCAATGAGAGAATGGATGATGGATGAGGTGCCCTTCAAATCTAAAAAAATATCGATATATAACACGTTAATTGTATTA
>ERZ807291.2488-NODE-2488-length-27703-cov-8.071072_pt1 | contig 27703 bp, 23 predicted proteins | sample MGYA00521257_ERZ807291 | MGnify/ENA primary metagenome ERZ807291 (study PRJEB31413, sample SAMN03169783) | marine metagenome | biome: Marine; feature: Water; material: Subsurface seawater | place: North Sea | collected 2011-04-28 | depth 1 m m ...
GTGAGGAGCTAATCGTTCCTCCACGGGTTCGAATCCCGTTCTCTCCGCCATTTTTAGAAAATATGTTTCACGAGAAATTACATTGGCACCTTATTTTAGTTTCTGGAATTTTCCTTCTTGGGTCATGCCAGCGCTCGCAAAATATAGGATTATTGAACAGGTCAACTTCCTCCAAGAATGGTTTTGTTCAGAATCAATCTTCACTGCCAGAATATCCCGTTATTCGTAAAAACAACCTAGAATCGTTAGCGGTTGGGAGAAATAGAGATGAAGTTGAAAAGCTTATGGGGGTTCCTGACGGAAAGAGTCTTGATGGAGGGAATGGTTATCTATGGGACTATCGAAGGCCTGTATTCGATGAATCCACAAATAAAGTTTACTCTTGGACCTTGATTTCCTTTAAATTTTTGAAAGGCAAATGTTCTTACATTACTTTTCAGTTACAGGACTTACCTCCCGAATTGCTCCTAAAGGAACACAACGGATTCGGGGAACCGGCACCTAGTACATCTAATTTAACCGAATAATCGATATTCCTGGTTTGTTGCTACCTGGTGAATCTATTTTTCTGCCTTCTTTGTTGAAGATTTCAACATCCTGCCCAGAAGAGCAGGTAATGGTGAGTGCACCAATGTGAGAAATGGGCACCTTCTCACCTTCTTGGAGTTTTAACCAATCGAGTTCATTGCCGTTCGCATCTTGAATTAAAAGCCAAAGGTTTGCTTTTGCATGAACCGTAAATCTAGAGTAATTTGGCGAAGGGGTTAAGGCATTTGGAGAAGAGTCCCAGGAATTATTGCTTTTAACCGTTGGTGACCGATACTGATTGGTATCGTAGGAATTAGGCTGGTATCGACCTTGCTGGTTGTCGTATGAACCAGAGGAGGGTGCAGATTGATCACTGGGCTCATAGGGCACAGGGAAGTTCGGATAGGGTGGTGGAGCCTCCGGTAATGTTGTGACACTCCCTCCCCCGCATGAACAAAAGAGGAGTGGAACATTAAAGAAGCAGATAATTAAAAAGTTCTTCTTATTTTCGTTGTTATGTAATTTAACAAGAGGCACTTTCATGAAAGTACTTATTCATAGAGTTTCATCAATGATAAATTTTGCTTACTTTTTACGAATATTTAACTTTCTAATGACAGAGTTTACTTATCAAATTTTTCGCGAAGCAATCTTTCACTCAACTTTAATGGATTAGTCAATACAGCAGGAAAGATAAGAGAGTGCCCACTTTGGAGTTCAGATTTAATGAATCGACTACAGGAAGAGAATGTACATTTAGAGAAAGGCGAGATCATGTTTCCACCAAGGGTTTTGAAGAAAGTACCGGTATTTTGGCACCAAATTCGTAGTTTTCCGTCCAAAGTTGTAACCGTCCAGGCACCATCTGGAGATTCAGAAACTGCATCGTCCAATGTCAGGTTTTGGAGATTATTGTACCGTGAAATATGTGCTGCTAGGTTCTGTTCACTTGGTTTGTCAGTTTGCTTAGATAGCCGAAAGAAGTAATCAGGGGCTATTTCAATTTTTTTGTTCGGGTGAATGATGAGAACGGCATTATCATCAGGAAATTTTTGTGTTACACACAAGCCTTCCTTGGTAATGAGTAAAAGATCCTTGGCATTCGGTGAAATGTCAAAATCCTGAACCGTTGGTAATTCAAAATTAATAATTCGGTACAAGATCCGTTCATTTGCTTCAATCTGTTTAATTACGCCTCCGGGTTCCAACAATAGAATAAACCTTCCACTAGGATGCCATTTTGCCTTGAGACATAAGTTATTTTTTGTTTCGGCTATGATTTGAGATGTGCCCGTGGAGGTTTCCAGTAGCTGTGCGGGGCAATATTTACCTGAAGTAAGGATATGAACAGAATCTTGACTGAATTCTATGAAGTCGGTGTATTCATGGGTACCATCCCCATTAAGAGTCCAAATAATTTCTTGGGTTAGAAGATTTTTTAAAGCAATCTTTCCATCCAGAGCGGCAGAGACCAAGAGTGAACCCGTAGGATCTGTAGCCATAGCAAGAATGGCCTCGGAGTGCTGATGAATTTTTGAAAGCACTTGATTTTTCAGTAAATCAAAGATGTAAATCGCCCCATTTTCGCAGCCTACAAAAACCTTTTTATTATCATTTGAAATAGATAACTCCACAATATCTTCATCGAATGAATATAAGGTAGAGACGGAACTATCAGACATATTATACTTTTTTAAAGTTTTTGAATTAGGACAAAACAGAATGAATTTGCCATCAGATGAGGGGGTTACATCAGGCAGATACTCATGGCTCGGACTTCCTTGTAAAAAGGTTCCTTTATCTACTTTGATCATGGCAATTTGACCATCCAACCCTTGGACAACCTGATCTATAATATTAGCTTTTTGATTGCTTACTTCCACTCCTTGATTTCGGCCAACGGCAATCCTAAACCCAAATTTATTTTTTTCTGAATGGGGGTCTCGAGCGTCCCGATAAGCAGCTCTGCATTCATCAAACGAAGAATCAAAACCTCCACCGCGGATTATACGGTTTGAACCTATTTTCCCAAGAGGGTTGATTTGCCTGGGTTTTCGATTACTGACCCATTCCATTTTATTGTAAGAGATGGCATCCAGGCACCACTCGGCTACATTGCCATGCATATCAAAAAATCCCCATGCGTTTGGTTTTTTCTGGCCTACTTTTTGAATTTGGTTATTCGAATTAGACCTAAACCAGGCAAAGCTTGCCAAGTATTTTTGGTGATGGAGTGGGCTTGGATCAAGGGTACTTTTCCCGGTCAGGTGATATGGACCTTTACTTCCTGCCCGACAGGCATATTCCCATTCCGCCTCAGTAGGCAGTCTCCAGCTAAATCCTTTGGGTAGAGGATTTTTTTTAGTAAGGATATCCCCAAATTTTTTTGCATCCTGCCAGTTTACTTGAATGGGAAGTTTTGCGGATTCATCATCGTTTAACTCTTGGCCAGTAACGGCATGATATTGTTGGTGAGTTATTTCAGTTTTGGAAAGCCAAAAGTCATTTGATAATTCCATTAGGCTTAGGGGTTCATTTTCCTTTCTTTTGAATTCAGCATTACCTGTTGACGAAATCTTTTGACGATGTACCTCTTGATCGTTTTTCCAGATGGAAAAGTGGTGTTTCGGATTAATGGTTAAAATAGAGTGATTCAAGTCAAGCCAAAGACCCTTTGTTTTACCCGAGACAGGCTGCACTTGAAAACGGCCCCTTTCTTCGATCAGTAAATTATTGGCTAGGAATGAAAGTCTGTGCCAATACCAGTTCCGATAAGATGGTCGTGCACGTTCAAGTATAGAAAGTGCCTTCTGAGCTTTTTGTTCTTGAATTAAAATGTGGGCGGTATCAAGAAGTTCAAGGTGTTCCTTGGTATAGTGCAAAGTTAGGTTTGCTTTAACTTTTTTAACTAAGTGCAAAGGAATTGAGATCGAACCAAGTACGGGATGTCTGCCGAGAAGTTGACCATCCTCAATCTTTTGCAAATTGAGCCCGAAGAGACCTTTATTTTTTTCAAGTAATATTTGGTCTTCAGTAGCTTGCCTATCCGGGGTTACATCTTTTTTGTGTGAGAGTAAATCCTGATTAGCATTAAAATCAATCCTTTGGATTCTCGATGGCGGAACTTTTAATAATCCATGCTCTGTATCGATGGTGAGGTCATCACCAGTCGAATAAATTTGTTCAACTGGGGTGGCGTCTCCATTTTTGAAATAAATCACCGTCTTTCCCATACTTTGTTCCATTTGGCTCAGGGAATTCGGGGCATATTTTCCTTGCCAACCAGAGATGGAAAGATGTTCCAATTGAACTAAGGAATTACCTCCTTGGTTGATTAAGAGTAAGCCACTTTCTTGGGGTAGATATTCGGTATCGGTATCTCGCCACCGGGCGTATTCAATTCCATTAATTTGAACGATAAATTCTTTTTTAATCCGGTTGGCGAAGACTAGAAAGTTTCCTGACTTTGCCCCTGCAAGATCATCTACGAGAACAGACCCGATGGATTCGCGTATGGTGCGGCCGTTGACTATTTTGTTGGATTGCAGATTGATCCTATGATTTGAAAAGGACAGGTGGTACCCAATATCTCCGTAGTTACTGCCGTCTGAATCCGAAAACAAACGCAGGGCCAAATAAAAGGATCTCTCCCAAATAGCTTTAAATTTAATGGCTAAGCTATCTACCTCCGGTAATGTGGATCCGGTGCTACCTGAGAAGACTGAGATTAAGTCGCCCTGTTCTTGTCGCCAAGACTTGGAGCTGCTTTTTTTCCAGCTTTTAAAGTCTGTCGATGAATCAAAGATAACCCTGTACGATTCCGGCAGGAAAACAAGGTGTGAGACTTCCGTGACATCCACGGTTATTGAATCGGAGAAATCTGTGGAAAACTTGAGTGCATTTTTATCAAGTTTAAGGAGAGTACCTCTAAAGAAGTCTCCATTTTTAAGATAAATTTCGAGGAGTAATTTTGGAGAAAAAGAAGGTTGTTTTTCGGGCTTTCTTTCCAGGGTGATCGACTGGACTGCACTGAAGTCAAATTCAAGAGGAGTATCTGCTGAATGGTGCAACCAATGAATCTTTTTATCTTGGGTTAGGCTTTGTAAATTTCCAAGTAAATAGGAATTGTCTGTTAAGGTCAGCCTTTCGGTTCCATGGGCTTGGTGAGACGAAAAGGTGAGACTTATCCAGCATCCTACGAGAGAGCAGAAGAGAACTGGCGATAAATAAGTGAGTTTCATCTTTCGTAAATGGGTAAGTAGCGGTAATTAAGAGCCATAGATAAAAGAGCTGCTGCGGTGGAAAAAGTCATTCCATGATTACCTCGCCATGATCCATCTTTCTGCTGACTTTCCACCAATTTTTGAATGTTTTGAATGTTCCACTCTTCCCAGTAAGGTGAGCCAGCTCTAAACAAAGCCTGAGCCGTGTAATAAAGGCTGTAAAATTTATGCCCCTGATCACCATATTTTGCATTATTGCTCAAATACTCCAAAGACTTTTTATATGCGGTTGAATTGGTCTTACTGGCCAGGGACAGAACAAGAGATGCAATCGAGGTTCGCGGTAAGTTCGACCCAGTTCCCGAGGTGTACCCAAAACCTCCTTTCGAGTCCTGGCAGTTTATCATAAATTCAATCGCTTTGCTGATGGTTTGGTCTGGTACTTTCATTCCAGCGTTTCTGGCGGCAAATAAGGAAACCAAAACAGTCCCGGAAACAGTGGTATCCGCATCTTTGCTGTCTGTCTTGTATCTCCATGCACCTTTGGGATTCGTCTCAGCAGATCGCACAATCAAGGAAACAGCCCGTTGTAGCGCTGGGCCAATGCGATCATCATCCACAGCTCCATAGAGTTCTGCAAGTGCAAGAGTCGCAAAGCCATGATTGTACATAGTGCTGCCAATGAAGCCGGTAGTAGGATCTTGTTTTTCCAGTAAAGATTTCAAGGATTTTGCGATGGGCTGAGCATAGGGGCCGTACTCTGGGTCATCTCCCCGGGATATAAAGGCAAGGATACAAATTCCTAAAACCCCTGGCTGGTCGCCATAAGAACTTTGGGTCCAAAGGCCTTGGGGGTCTTGGGTGGCAGCAAGATATTTTAGTCCTTTCTGATAACTGGAATCCAAGGAATCCACCAAGGAGTCATTAGCAGTTTCAAAAATTTCTTCAGCGGCAAGCATCCCGGAAAGAGCAAAAAGAAAAATGCTTTTCGCAAAAATACCACTTTTCATCGCTTCACTTTTTGTAAGTAACGTTTCATAGACTCTTTAAATTCTTGAGGAATGAGGGGAATGGATCCCCCAAAGGTCTTAGGTTTACGGGAAGAGGGCTTCTGCCTGATGTTTTTCCCTTCGATCTGAGTTTGTAGATTCTTGGCCTTGCCACCTTGGTTATTTCCACCGCCTGTTTTCCCTGCTGCTTCACTCTTGCCTTTTCCTTTCTTTGATTTTTCAGACTTAGCTTGCATCAATAAAAATTCCATCATGCTTACCTCCTCAGAGGTGTCGGTCTCCCCATTATTTTGCTGGCCTTCCATCAGTAGGTTGATGATGTCGCTTACCAAGTCTTTTGCCAGGAATTGTTGGGCTTGAGTCTTCCCCCCCGTATCTTTTTGTTGAAGTGATTCAGAAGCTCTTGACATGGCGGTATGGGCTTCATCAAGCAATGGATTTAAGGCTTCATTTGCCAATGCAATTTGTGCATCGGTTAAATCGATGGTTAGTTCATTCTGGGATTTACTTAATTTTAGGCTCCATAATGCATGGTTTATCCCAACACCGCTCTGATTAATGTACTGGGTCTTTAGGATAATATTTTTTTGCTTCTTCTTGATTTTTAAAAGGGCAAGGATTTCTGAAGCCATGTCTTTTCCTGAAGACGATCCTTCACCTCCACCTTGTTGGGTTTCGGTAATTTGGTTTTCAAGTATTTCCGCCCATGTTTGAAACTTAACCTGCCAGTTAGAAAGTGCCTTTAATGCCTGTAAGCTTATGTTTTCGTTGATTCTCTGTGCAATCAGTTTTAAATCTGTTTGCAGGTTGGAACTGCTCATAAGAAGGTTTACTTTTTGATACTCGGGAACACCAGTTCTTTCATAGTATCGACTGATCTCATGCTGAACTTCCACTGAATTCTCTCGGACTAGCTGTTGATCCTCATGAAGTGCCTTTACAGTCATCAAATGTTCTTTGGATAGGGAGGAACTTATTTTACCCAAGGTATGAGGCAGCAAGTCCATCAGTTTGAGGGCAATGGTTTTTTCCCTCTGTCCAAGATCTCGCAATCTTTGGGAAAGGGACCTGGCTTCTATACGATCTTTTTGGTTCGATAAAGTTTCGATAAGTTTTTTTAGCCTAAGTAATGCATTTTCCTGGTTTTGGACCGATTCTGTAAGCAACCTATTTGTTTCAGTTCGGGGAGCATTCATGATATCCCTTAAGGCCTTTGTAGAAAGAGTCATGGGTTCACTTGAGATGCCATCCATTTCCTTCACCGAATCTGAAAAACCCTGCAGTGTGGAAGAATCAAAAATTGGATTTTGGGTGGCACTTTCTATTAGTTTGAGACCAGCTTGTGTGGATGATGAAAGCTCTTGAGTAATCCATTCTTGTTTCTCGGCTAAAGTGGAGACTGATGAGGAGGCAGGTATTGATTGTTCCTTTTTAGGGGATTGTAGCAATTGGGATTGATGCTGGATGGTTTTACTTTGCAGGCTTTCTTGTTCCCTTGATATTTCCGCAAGCTGGCTGAGCAATTCCTCCATTTTACGGGTGATGAACTGAGCATGTTCTTGAGACCCGATAATGGGAATTTGAATGGTGGTGGATTGGGAAGCTTTGCGTTGAGGAAAACGATCGCTGACTGCCAGAGTGAAAGTGGCTTGATCGCCAGATTTTAAATCGAAAAAGGAAGGAGTAAAGGGAAATGAGATTTCCAACTCCGTCTTATTTGTCTCTTTTAATTCTTGAGAAATCAGATCGTGCTTGATGATGGTTTGATTCCTCTTCGTAATCTCAAGGGATAGATGGTAGGAAAAGATGCCGAGGTCATCCTTTGCCCGACATGTGACAGCTCGAGTCTCAAATTCTAAAATGGGGGATAGATCAGCCGTTTTATCAAATTCTGAAGTTGGGGCTTGATCTTCCAATACTTCTAAATTGAAGAGATATTTTCTTTGTTGGGAGATCTTGTTTTCATCCTCGAACCTTATTTCCAGGTTTTGATCTTCCTGAAGGGGTGGGGGGTCGAAAAAGAAATGATGGCTTTGGGGTGAATGGAAACTTCTCCAATGGCTGCTTTGTAATGCAATACGTGATAAGCTTTTATCAGTTTCTCCTTGGATGGATATTTTACTCCCTTTAAGATATGAGAATTTATCTGTCAAAAGATTCACTTCGGTTGGAGGGTATTTCAGATAACGGGGCCATTGAACCTGAGCCTTGAGCCCCCTTAGTAATGGGCGATCATTTGGAGTGACCCTAAACGCATGACGAAAGTCACCGCATCTTAGCTGAAAAGTGGAGCCTTGAGATAGTGGTGGAACTGTAAACTCAAAAAAGTGTTCATTTGAAAAAGAAATCTCACTGAAATAGCTATCATGCTCTGTTGATAGATAAGCTGATAGCGGAAAGCTTCTGGATGTTGGGGAAAAAGGAACTCGAAGAATGAAAGATTCATTTCTAGGCACTATGATTTCCGTATCAGGGAGGAGTAATTGGGTAAGGGTTATCTTTTTAGTGTGCTTCCATGGCATCATCCATCTTTCTGTGGAATTTTTTGCCAATTCCGGAAAGGTAAAGGCGACCATGGCAGGTATAAAAACAAGAATGGACAGGAGGGTATATACACTCCGGTTGCGCCGAAAAGGAAAGATACTGGCTACATCTAATGAGAGAATTTCTTTTTCGAGTTTTGCCTGTTCTGCCTTTAGTAATGATATCGTAGTTTTCGAACTTAGAGGGTCCTTTTTATTTCCTGCTATTTCTACAAGTCCTAAGAGTTTTTCACCATGAATTGGGTAAACATCCCTGACTTGTTTCGAAAGCCTAATCAATGATGAATTAGTATGGTTACTGCGAATTAGTTGAAAAATCAGATAGAGAATACCCAGGGAGCATATAGCCAAAATTAATAGTCGTACCGATTGAGGGGTCTCGAAAAAACGATCAGACAAAAAGGTTACAAGCCATGAAAATGAAATCCAGGAAGTCACAGAGGCCAGGCATTGAAAAGATTTCTGTCGCATGGCAATCCTCCCAAGTTGTAAGAGGAAATTTCTGATAGTAAGCGAGAGCGAAAAATCTGACATTATAAAGATAGGCTATACAATAAAACTATTGATTGGTTTTCGATATCAAACTAATCCCAGTAGCTTTCTGCATGACCAGTAAATGATAAGCAGTCCAAACAGAAAAAAGTTCCATAATAAATTGGTCCTGAGCCGATCCACCTTTAAAGCATTTTGAGCATTGAAGACGGCTTTAACTTTAGGTAACAATAATTCCCATTCCTGGTAGGATGCCGTGGACCCTCCCGTCAGTTTAGCTAATGAACTCAGTTGTTTAGTTGTAACTGGTCTTCCTTGTTTTTCTGTAGTATCCAAATGTACGGGTAAAGTATACATGAGTTTCCTGTCATTCAAATTCTCGGATACAGTGATGGTGAAATCACCTGATTTTCTGGCATCGAGTTTTCCAGTATAGATACCGTTGCTCTCTTTGATAGCAGTGAGTTGTATGTTTTCTATTATCCCGTCCGGATGAGTAATTTTTGCATCCATATGACTTAGTTCCAACGGGAATCCGGCTAAGTCGGAGGCAATGCAATGTAAATGAACCTGGTCGCCAACATAGGGTTTTTCGGGGTGAGTTATCAGCCGGATTCCTTCCTTGTTTGCTTGGTGTCGCTCCCGGGCCATCCATCGTACAACCTGGCTCCAAAATCGATAGTGATATTTGTCTTCTACGCCTCGTCTCCATCTCCAGGCAGAGTCTGTGCCTAAAAATAATGATTTACCAGTTTGATAGTGCCTTACAACCAGGAGAGGCATTTTCCCCCACTCAGAGGAAAAATTGGAGTGCGTGGCAAGGACTTGGGAACCGGGTTTACTTTTCTTCACCATGGCCGACCAGAAGAATCCGGGCAATCGATTCCAAAAATTTCGATCAGGCTCACCCGCACCTCGTAAATGGGTCAGCCAATGCTGGCGGCCTCGCTCGGTAAGGTCAAAGTTTGCTGGGTTTGCCGTCCCTAAACCTGCTGGTTTTTGTGGGTCATAAACAATCGGTAATAATTCATCTAGCGGTGACCCAGCAAACGACAATTGTTTCCCTTTCCTTCCTGGTATGAAAACGACACCCGCTGCATGATTAACGACAAGCTCATGTAACAATGAAGCATTGTCATGAGTGATTTCCTCGGGACTGATTGCAATATCGCCAAGAAATACCACATCAAATGCGGTCAATTCCTTCAAGTTCTTTGGGAATTGGCCGAGATACTCATTGCCTTGGGCGGTGCTTAGGCCCGGGCGAAACAACAAGGATTTTACTTCAACACCTGGATCACGAAGTAGGGCGTTTTTTAAGAAGCGATATTCCCACCGGGGCGAAGAGTCAATAACCAGAACTTTAATCTTTGTGTCTTGAACACGCAGTTGGAAAGCCTGACTGTTGTTGTCTTGGAAGGTTTCAGCTTGTACGGGTTCTAGCACCAATTTCATCTGGTACTTGCCTGATTGGAAAGGTAGCCAGGTGATATTCCCCGAATGAGTAGTGTCCGGGGGAAAATGGACAGGCATAGACTCTACTTTTTCATTGTTCGCATAAAGTGATAGCACGGATTTCTGGGGTGCATCGAAGGTGTTCTTTATTTTCCAGTTAACCACAAGTCTTTCTTCCTTGAGCGTAAAGGAAGGCGACCAGGCATGTTCAATATCTAAGTCAGGAAGAGTGCGATTACTGCCGGTAAAGATGCTGAAAAGAGAAATGTTTTGATTTCTCAATTTGGGTGCGATTCGAAGAAGTGGGGAACCCAGGTTTGAGTCGCCGTCGGTGAGTAACAGAATCCCGTGAAGGTTCTGAAATTTTTCTGTTGTCCTTGCAATTGCACTTTGAATATCAGTTCTTGTCTCTCCATACTTTGATGAAAAGGGTTCAATCAAGATTGATGCATTTTCCTCTAATTCCTTAAAGACAGAAGACTGAATGGTGGTATCAACCCATTGCTTTCGGGATTTAAAAACCGAAGCAGTGTGATTTACGTCCAAGGTATTCATGCTTTGAGACTGATCGATTAAAACGGCAAGTTGAGGTTTTACTTCACTCTCTATAACTTCGGTTTTTTTCGGATCCAGTAAAGTGAGGCAAAAAAGGCAAAGGAGAAAGAAGCGGAATATTTCCAATAAGACTGTGGTTTTATTCTTTTTATGCCTGGCACAAGTTTTCCAGGAAAAAAGAACCGTCAAGGAGAGGACACAGGCGATGAGGGTTCCGGTGATCGGGTCCAAATGTAGGCTCCAGTTTTCCCAGCTAAATTCCATGATTAACGAGCAGCTTTTAGTCGAGGTGGTAAAGAAAAGAATGCTTCGGTCAGTAAGAATCCAATCGCAAGAAGCAGGAATACTTTCCATATCTCTTCATCCTTTACCCCATCTTCTGTAGAACTTTGTTCTAGCCACTGTATTTTATTTGAAGAAAGAGATTCTACAACTTCTTGCTTGGTTACATAGGTTAAGTCATTTTCTTCAAGCGGTCGGTTGGAGGCGATGATTGATTGATTGAACTGGTAGACACCCGCATTTTCGATGGGGGAGTCCTGAGGGTTACCGGTAACCGGAAGTGCTCCTTGATAGTCTAAGCTTTCATAGCTTCCACAAACTTTAAAAAAGTACTGGTTAGGCGATGCTATAGTCTGAAAAATTCTTTGAATAATCGGAACAAGTAAAAAACCATCCTCGAGGTTTGACCAGTGGCTCAATGGAAGAGTTGAGAAATAAAAATGGAAACCTTCCTCTTTTTTCTCTCTGGTTAAAAATGGTTTTCCGTCATTGTAATAGGCAAGAGTTTCCCCATGCACGGGAAGTACCCGTTTTCTGGCTTCAAAGTAGGAGAAAGGAAGGGGCTGGCCTCTGGAGGTATTTGCCAGAATCCCAGTATCTTGGTTCCATTGCTGAACCTTAAAAACCCTGCTTCTATTTTCAAACTCAGCAAAGTGCCAAGCCACTTGCTTTTGGTTGGAGTTGGTAACAGTTGAGGGAGGGAATTCGATAACTGTTCCTCCTTTTTTTACAAAATTTTCAAGGGATGCAGAATCTGATCCGAAATTTATACCTTGGACAATGATGAGGTCGGCTTCTGAAAAATTTGGTGGCTTGCTAGCGGTGAGATCGATGGGTGATATGACCAGATCTTCCGTAACCTGAGCGGCTGCCACTATTATTTTATCGACTGTTTTGTCCTCTGCATAAACAAGTATTTTTTTTGGCTGTTGAGAGGCAGTTGTAAAGTATGCGGTGTTGTCAAAAGGGGCTGAATCTAAAGGGATACGCAAACGCACCCATTCGGAGTCATGATTTGCAGGGAACCTAATTTTTGGACTCAAAAGATTCTTGCTAGCACTGAGATTTAAATCGAGAATTTTCGTCCTTTGACCGAAATCAATTTCAAGAGTGATGGTTTCCTCAGTGTCCTTGGAACGATCTATGACAAGGTGGGGTTGTAAGTATCCGTTCCCTTTAAAAATTTTTTCTATCGAAATGGATCGATTCATGGAAGTTGAAGATTGCAGAGGGTGAACTTGCAATTCCCACAAGCTGTCATTCCTGCTGAGTGCTTGCCGGATTCTTGCTAATGTTTTGGCACTGCTTTGTAATTTCCAACTGTTATTCTGCATGTCGGAATAAACTTTAATTTTCGCTTTACCAATTGATTCCCTTTCCAACCATTTCATTACATGGTTGATGGAGTTTGGAAGGTGGGCAGAGGTATCTGTAGGGGAAAAGAATGCATCAAGGTTTATCTGGTTTTTTACCATGGCTTCATTGATGATGAGAGGTTCCTTTCCAAGGGTATCAAAAAGAATGATCTCATTTTTTCCGTGGTCACGCAGGAGAGAAAGAATTTGTTCTTGGGCAAATTTTTGCAGGCTTTGGGAGGCTTGAATGGATGGTTTTCTCATGCTGCTTGATCGGTCAAGTAGGCAGACGATAGTGATAGGCTGATAGGACGAAAACGACCACCAGCCTGTTTCATCGTGAAGAATTGGCCTGGCTGCCAGAAATGTAAGGGCAAGCAAAGTCAAGATCCGCAAAATCAAGGGCAACCAATGCCGCAACTTGGAAAACTTCGAAGACTTTTTCTCTGCCTTGAGGAGGAACTGCGTGGCTGCCCAGGCTTGCTTCTTATACCTTAGCAAATTCAGTAAGTGTATCAATACGGGTGCGAGTATGAGGCACAGTCCCAAAAGGGCTAAGGGTTGAAGAAAGCTCACCGTTTACTGCTGAAATTAGGATCAGTCGCAAATGGTGTAAGCCCATCTGATAAACTTAGTTTGGTCGTTATTTTATGGTAGGAGCTTTGTGTTTCCAGGCAACCTTTGCGAATGCTTAAGATATGGCTTTGTAAAGCATGAAGGTAATCTTCTCTCACGGTTTTGGGATCACTTATCACCACATTTTCATTTTCAAGATCAACAAACCGAGTTGGTTGCCTAAAGTCAAAATGCTCTTCCTGTTCATCCAGCAAATGAAAAAGCACGAGCTGCTGCTTGCGTTCTTTGCAATGATAAATGGCTTGCTTAATGGCATCAGCATCATCCAAGAAATCAGAAACAATAATGATAAGGGATCTCACTCCACTTGATTCTGCAATTTCATGCATACTCGATGAGATTTTCTGGTCACCTTCTGCCTTTCCATAAAGTAATGCTTGCAGTATCGTATGTAATTGGGCTGGGTTTCTTTTGGCGATTGAGGTGGCGGAGGGAATTTCCCCGCTTAAATGCATACCCACTGCATCTCCTTGCTGGAGGAATAGATAAGAGAGGGTGCCGATTATTTTTTTTCCATATTCTAATTTGGAGATCTCCTTGCCAAACTTCATAGATGAACTGGAATCGAGCAGGAAATAACAATGTAAGTTGGTATCCGCTTCAAACTCTTTTAGGTAAAACCTTTCCGTTCTTCCGAGAACCCGCCAATCCAGCCTTTTGAGGTCATCTCCCGGCGTGTACTCTCGGTATTCAGCAAACTCTACACTTGAGCCCTTCAGGTTATTTTTATGGTAACCGCTAATGGTCCCTTCCATTGCCAATGTGCTTACCTGAGGGTTTCCCATCAGGGTCTTGATCGCGGCCCGGTCAATATAATGATTTGCTTCCGGTGTTGGTGGCTTCATCGCCTACTTTTGTTCCTTACGTAATTCTTGGATTAGTTTCTGGATTACCTTGGAACTGGTAATACCTTGGGAACGTGCATGGAAATTTGTTATAATTCTGTGGCTCAATACAGGTTCTGCCACGGCCTCTAAGTCTTGAGAGGACACCATATAATTTCCGTGAATAATAGCCCGGGCTTTGGCTCCTCTTATAAGGAATTGAATGGCCCGTGGCCCAGCTCCCCAATCCACCAACTCTTTGACCCAGGAGGGAGCCTCTTCGGACTTAGGTCTTGTTCTGCGAACAAGATCCACGGCCAGGTCATATATGTGATCAGGGACAGGAATTTTTTCTGTTAAGTCTTGATATTCCTTCAATGCTTTTCCGGTAATTATTTTTCTTAACTTAGGAGACCGACCTATGGTGGTTTGTCTGGCAATGGTGAGCTCATGGTTTCTTTCGGGGTATTCCATGCGGACAATGAACATAAAGCGGTCAAGTTGAGCTTCAGGAAGGGGATAGGTTCCTTCCTGTTCAATGGGGTTCTGGGTGGCTAGCACAAAGAAAGGTTTTGCGAGGGTGTGGTTCTTACCCGCGACGGTAACATGATGTTCCTGCATCGCTTCCAGTAAGGCGGACTGAGTTTTCGGTGGAGTCCGGTTGATTTCATCCGCAAGGATAACATTGGCAAAGATGGGTCCTTTGATAAAAGTGAACTCTTTACCTTCTCCATTTTCTTTCGGTTGTAATATGTCAGTTCCGGTCACATCAGACGGCATAAGGTCTGGAGTAAACTGAATACGACCAAATGATAAGGATGTCGTTTGTGCCAATGAGTTTACAAGTAAAGTCTTTGCCAGCCCTGGAACCCCCATTAACAAACCATGGCCTTGAGATAACATACATATAAAAAGTTTCTCAATGGCATCATCCTGCCCAACAATCGATTTATTCAGCTCAAATTTAATATCTTGGAAAATATCTTTTAATGATTCAACTCGTTCAATTTCTTTGTCACTAAAAGATGATGTGCTTGTGGGATTTCCCATTTGCACTTGTTTAGAGGCTTTGAGAGTCATGTGAAATTAATCAAAAAGTTGTTTGGGAAATCCTTGCCAACAGGCAGAAATAAATCATTAAATAGTTATCCTTCTTTCATGATCAGAGTACAGCGTAAATACAAGGTTTTAAAGCACCGGACTACTAAAGAAATGGCGGAAGACGTAAACCGTTTGATTCAGCATGAGTATAAGGACAAGGAAGGATTTCTCTTTCATTCTTCGGGCAGGTGGCAGTGCTTAGGTGGAGTAGTTTATTGCGAAAAGGAAGCCATGTGGGTTCAGTCTATGGTATTTATACAGGAGGAAGATGCATGAAAAACAAGTACTTACCATTATGAAATTATCGGTTTGTTAACTTTAGTATTGCTAAATTCAGTCTTTAAGTTAATCAATATTCCTTCCATTGTGACTTTTTGCGCGTGGAATTTATAAGCCGGCGATTTGGGCAAAGTCGCCGGCTTTTTATTTCCATGAGTCGACTAAAATTTGACATCAATGAGGAAAGCACACAATAGATATCATTGCTTTATAACTTATACAAAACATTTACTTACTTATTATATGAAAACAAAAAAAATCATCCCATTCCTACTTGTCGTATCCTACTTATTTTGTGCGACTGGTGGCTTTTCTCAAATCCAGAAAGGTCCAAGTGCTTCTCCGCCTAGATTGCCCATGAATATACCTCCTCCACCTAATTTTGCCTCAATGGGTTCAAAGGCGGGAAAGTACCAAATCATTAGTGCAGAATATTATTCTCAGGACGAAAAAGCATACCTGTACAAAAGGCTCGTTAAATATGATACCACAACAGGTGAAGCTTGGGTGTTAGTATCAAAGCTGACTTCTGAAGGAGAGAAAAGAAGTTGGGTGCCACTCACCAACGAATAAAGCTAACCATTTGTTTTATCGCGCCGGGTAAAAAGATATTAGGAATTATCTAGTTTGGAGTTGATCCGTTGTAGTCTCATTTCCAGTCCTTCTATTTTCTTTAATAACTTTTTGTTTCGTAGCGAGAAGTGGCCGATGATGAGCATGATGCCAAATGTGATGAGAATGATTTTGCCAATGGGAAATCCATCCCAAGTTTTTTGCCAGGCTACATAGAAGGCCGCGGAGCCCATAACCAACAGTGCTGATAGCATAAACACATTTCCAATCACACGTTTTATCCCTTCGGGACGCTCCCGTCCTAAGATGCTTTTGTTGTTAATGAGCAAGAAAAAGCTCAGGTAAGCCACCGGAATCAGGGTAAAACCAAGGATTGAAGTAGGGACTGCCAACCAAAAAGCCGCATCACTCCATACAAAAGGGCCAAGTACACCTAGGCCGGCAATTGCGGCACCAAAGAGAAAGGGAGAACCTTGATGAGTTTTGCCCATAATTTCGCAAACGGCATGACCATTAATGGTCATTAAGATAATGATGGTAGAGATAGCCATGCCTAGAACACCGACCCCAAATATGTAATGGGAAAAAGCTTTATTGCCAAATAGTCCTTCCAAAGAGGCTGCGAGGTTGAAAGAATCTCTCTTTACGAGCATTGCGGCAAGTTGCTTGTCAACTTCAGGCAGTGAGGCAAGCACTTGATCTTGCTGTACGGGTGCTAAGGCTGCATAATAATCTTCTCCCATCTCCGCCTTGGCCCGTGCCGTGGTTAATTTGGTAAACCCCTGCTCGAGGTTTGCTTGTAATGTTCTATCCTCAAAATTACTGTAAGCTGATTCAGGTTTTCCGTTAAAGCGAGAGCCTGCTGCGATGACCACGCAAGTGGTGGCAATGACATAGGGGATAAGCAGGGCTGTCCAAAGGTCAAATTTAGCCAGTCCACGGTGTTCCCGGCCCCATTTTCTGCGAAGCAAAACAAAGGGCATAAAGAAAGTCATATTGATGCCAACCGCGGTGGCAGCTGCTGAAATCATTACATCTCTTTGCATACCAATAATCTGTGTCTCCCAAAACATACGGAATTTACCGGTTTCCTGTAGAAAGGGCTCGTAGACTGCAGCCGCCTCATTGAGAAGGGATAAGTTGGGTATGAAGCCGGCAGCAATCCTCCCCCAGTCAAGCTCACCATTCGAACCTAACTTGAGAACAACTCCAAAAAATGAAATTACCACGATACCCACCATAATCTTCAGGACCCAATCAAAAATTTTCACTCCTTTACTGCCTCGGTCATAAGACCAGACAACTGCTAGGGCGATGGCCAGGATGAGAAAGCAGGCTAAAGCTTTCCCCCAGGTATGATTAAGGGAGGGAATCAAGTTTTGTGTGAGGGCGGCCGTACCCAGTGAAAATTGGGGCAAACACCATACAATGTTTGCCATAATCGTGGCAATTGCCCAGCCCCAACCAAGAACAGGATTGATTTCGTTATTAATTGAAGTGAAAGGGCTCTGTCCTGTCGAAAGTGTCACATGACTCACTGCGCTTAGCATTATAATTCCAAGCACAATCGCTACAGGTTGGAGCCACAATAGGCTGTATCCAGCCAAGACACCTAAGAACAGACTGGAAGCCAGTGATCCTCCTCCGAGGGTAATCGCTGATTGTAACCAGCCCGGACCTGAAAGTTTAGAGTAGGCCCAAAGTCGGGAACCTATACCTTTTGCTTCTGCTTCTTGTAAATATCTTCCCTGTTCCTCAATTGATGCCATACAGGTGTAAATCTAATTTCCTGATAGAAAAGTCAAGAAGTCAAAATTTGGAATGATGAAGTAAGTGAGGGCGGAAGAAGCCTAATTACTTTACCGTCATGGTTCCGCGCATCATGGCAAAATGCCCGGGGAAGGTACAAACATACTCGTAGGAACCAGCCTCCGCTGGAGCCGTGAATTTAACAGTATCCGACTCTCCTGGACCTAATAACTTGGTGCTTGCGAGCACATCCTCTTTGACGGAATCGGGTAGGGGATTGGTAGCGTTGGCACCAGCACCCATTGCTTTTTGGCCAAATGCAATGGCACTTATCCCTTTCTTTAAAACAACCAGATTATGACCCATGGCAATTTTAGGAAGCTTTCCGGTATTTTTGAGAGTGAGGGTTACAGGTTCACCCGCTTTGACCTCAAAGGTTTTGACATCAAACTGCATCGTATCGTTTCCACTTACAACAATTTCGTTTGCAGATACAAAAAGAGATGAGGCTAATAAAAGGAGGGTTGTGAAGGAAAAATATTTCATAGTTGGTGAAGTGATTGCAGGTTGCTGAGAAATTTAAACTTTAGTGGATGGCATGTAACGGTAATAGACTTCAAGCATCAAGATTGTCATGGTTGTACGATAGATGTCGGTATCACCATGAAAATGATACCCATGAGGCCAATGGCCGTCTTCCGATTGTGCTTTCGTGACAATTTGTTGAAAGTCCTTATTCCAGGCGCGCCAAAAATTAGCACCACCTGCACCTGTTGCCTGAAAGCAGGCTTGTGCATGGTAATACCAACCATAAATATTGATATTTTTCCATTCTTTCTGTGCCTGACTCTCACTCATGTTTTTTTGAATCCATTCGAGCCCTTTTTTGGCCTCCGCTGATTTCGCATTTTTCCAAATTTGGAGGGAGAGAACTCCTGTTCCAGTCAAGGATCCTCCTCCAGACTGTCCGCCATGGCCAGTCATTCTGTACTGAAATCTCCCAGCACTGTCTTGGCACTTTTTGACATATGCGATTGCTTTGTCCATGGATTCATCAAGCCCTTCAATGGGGATACCGGTAAGAGCCGCCGCCTTTAATCCTTGAATACACCAACCCGATACCGAAAGGTCGGTGTGAGCAACAGGTCCTTTACCAAATCCGTAGGCCCACCCTCCATTTTCATTCTGACCTTTGATGGTATAAATTGCAGCCCGTTTAGCATACTCCTTGAGTTTGGGGATTTTGGTCATGGTGTAAGCTTCGCAAAGAGCATAGGTGCGGATTCCGTGGGCATAGGCCCCTGAGTTACTCGAACCTGTCATTTTATCAGGCGGGAAACTGGTAAGGTAATCGATCGCTTTTTGAACGGTTGGGCCAAATTGTGGTGAATCTTGAAGCTCGCAATGCCCTAAAAAAGCTAGCAATGCCATACTGGTCATGGATTGTTTATGAGAATCCGTACCATACCTGGGTTTATTACCTTCTGGTGTTTTGTCTTTGTCACCCCAGCCCCCATCACTGTCTTGGTTGTTTTTAAGCCAGGTTAGGCCCTTGATGATTGCATTTTCTGTAATTTCTTTACCGCCACCAGAACGCAGCCGAGCCATTCTTTTCTTTGGATCACAACGTTGTTGCATGCTTTTAGGTAAAGATAATCCAATGCCTGCCATCGCCTTCTTCATTTGGTCATTATTCATTCCCACTTCAGCCATGGTAGGTGCAGCCGCTTCGACCACTGGTGCTAAATCTTTAACATCCAATTCATTGAGGTCTGGTAGGGAAATGTCGGAAACCGCTGTGGTACGAAATTGCTGCTGCGTATTTGGTTGAGATTTTTGCTGCCTTTGCATGAGCTTAACTACTTTTTGCTTTTCTTGCTGCTGTTCTGCAGGGGCAGTCCCAGCATCCGAAAAGTCAGAGCTTCCTTCACCGGCCGCAGCGACATAGACAACAATGTTCCAAAGGGCAGCAAAAGAGCCTACCAAAATAAACAGGGAAACTAACAGACTATTCAAAAGCCGATATTCTCGCATGTATTTCCCAAAAGCACTTTCCACTGGTGGGGCCACCGTCATATCAGGCGGTAAATCAGCTTGGTCTATAATTTGATCGGGTGGTAGTTCTGCTTCGTCCATGATGTTACATACAATTCAAATTTTTATTAGACTACAAAACAATTATTGCATTGGTCAAGTCGAGCCGTTCAATATATGTAGATCTTTGCTTAAGATCGTAGAATCAAGTTTACGAACCGAGTAGCAAAATGATTCATCCCATAAAAATATCTAGATTTTATTTCCTCATACTAGGCTTGCTTGGATGTACCTGTTCTCTTTTCGCTAATAGGGATTGGCCAAAAATAACGAAACTAGAAGATGGATGCTATCAATTTGACGGGGTCATCATTGATAAAAAAAATTTACAAATAAAATTCGAGATGATCTCTAACCAAAGAAGCGGTCTCATTGAATATGGGATTGTCCATGAAAGTGGCAAAATTCACGAATCGCTTTTTAGAACCAAAACTAGACCTGAGATTATTCATGCCTCCCTTTTATTGCTGAAAGCTAAAGCGGTGGAAGATTATTTCCAAAATGAAAACAATCAATCGAAGCATTATTCCTCAAGCTGTGTCGATGTTCATGTTACCTGGGAATCTAACCAATCATTGCAAAAATCAAACCTCCGAGATCTCTACTACAATCACAACTCACAAGGAGAACATCCAGAAACCCCCCTTTTTCTTTTTACTGGATCTAGGTTGGTGGAAGCCACTTTTATGGCAGAGCATACAGGTTCGATTTTAGGGGTTTATTTGGATCCGGACGCAATTCTTAACAGCATTGAAAGTGAAAGTGATAACGATGATCTTTGGATGGCTAATAAGCTTACCATGCCTCCACTTGAAAAAGAAGTCACCTGCGTATTGCAATTACCCCCGTTGGTACCATAAAATTAAGCTGTATGATTTATTATAAGATAAATGTAGTTATTTGCCTTTGTTTTGTTCCTTTATTTGCTATTGCTGAAAACCCCGAAGACCTGTCGATAAAACTTGAAGTTAAGCGTGCGATCGAGAAGGGGATGTCGTGGCTAAATTCTGAGCAAAATAGAACCGGTGGGCATTGGGGAGACCCTCAATACCCGGCTCTTACTGGATTGGCTTTGCGTGCAAATTTAGGAGCACCCAGCGATGAGGGCATTAAAGGCAGTGACAAAGACCTGAAGCGGGGTTTCGACTTTATTTTGTCAAAAGTCCAATCGGATGGAGGAATTTACTCAAAAGGGTTAGCTTCTTACAACACATCCATTTGTTTAATGACCCTACTGCAGGCTAAGAATCAAGGGTATCAAGAAATCATAAATAATGCCCGGAGGTTTTTAATTAACCAGCAGTCTGACTTTGATAAGAAAGGGGAGTCAGACAATACCTTTGATGGTGGTATTGGCTACGGGTCAACCTGGGCTCATTCTGATTTGTCGAATACCCACCTTGCGATGGAAGCTCTTTTTTATGCGAAGAAGACTTTGAAATCGAAGGAGGAGGCATTTGACCTCGACTGGGATGCGGCCATCGCGTTTGTTTCCAAGTGCCAGAATTTAGCAACTTCCAATCAGGAAGCTTGGGTAAGTGATGATGAGAGGGATCGAGGTGGATTTGTTTATTTCCCTGGTAAAAGTATGGCAGGAGAAAGGCAGAAATCGAATGGGCAGGTGGCACTCCGGTCTTATGGAAGCATGAGTTATGCTGGTTTGTTAAGTTTTATTTATGCAGAAATGGAACCAAGTGATGAACGGATACTTGCGGTGAGGACTTGGCTTTCGAAAAACTACACCATCGATGAAAATCCGGGAATGGGACCTCAAGGGCTTTTCTATTATTACCATACTATGTCGAAAGCTCTTTCCTTGTCAGGAGTTGATCAAATCAAAGACAAACAAGGGAATTTCAGGGATTGGCGTAAAGAATTGGCCTTGGAGCTTATAAATCAGCAAACGAGTCAAGGCTTTTGGATCAATGAAAATGGTAGATGGTGGGAAAAAGACCCCATTCTTGTAAGCTGTTACGCTCTGTTATCTTTGGAACGTATCTTTTATGCATTGTAATACCTATTGGGGATCAAAACATGAGAATTTTATATACCTTAGTTGGAGTTTTCCTGACATTTTCCCACTTGGGGGCAGAGTCTCCGCAGTTAACCCCAGCAGGTGACCCTTTTATTTATGCAGACTTGAAAAAAGGTGATTCCCGTAATGAAGTACTTCAAAAGCTTAGGGAGGGTGGTTTTATTCAAATCTATGAAGAAAGGGACAAGGGGTTGGTTAGGTGCACGATCAAGTGGGATGATATGCGTTATGAATTGGTTTGTAAGTTAGTGAACAATAAGCTCACACTCTGCCTTATTGAAAGTCAGCGGGGGTGGCAGGACTTTTTTTACGAGGATGTGGTGCGACCTCAATGGGAAATGCTTAGGAAAAGATTGATAAAAAACTATGGAGAAGATCGGAAGCATACAAAATTTCCTTCATTGGACCAGGTACCCTTGGATGATATGGGGGGGTATATAACGGATACCTGGAACCTGAGCGATCGTACCCTGATTATGACAGTCCAATTATTTAGGGTAAAGGACTGTTGCACCGAGCAAATGCTTGAGTATTCTTGCTCAACATTATTAATCCAGCCAAAGTAGGCTTGATTATCTGAAGTTCACTTTTGAACATCGTTTGTAATGGGTATATTTTCTAAATTTAAAAAGGGTTTCCAAAAAGGGGCAGAAGCCCTGCAAGGGTCATTTGCCAAAGTGCTCGGGGGCAAAAAACTAGATGTCAATGATATGGCATCGATTGAGGAAGCACTTTACTCGGCGGATTTTGGAGTGGAGACAACGGAGGAAATTATTCAAAATATTCATGAAGCTTTTAAAAAAGACAAAGAGTTTAAGGGGCAGGATGCTTTACATGTAGCCCGGGAAGTCCTAAGGCGTACTTTATCCGGGGCCGAAAAATCATTTACACTTCCCTCCGAAAACAATCTTCAAGTGCTTTGTATGATCGGAGTGAATGGGTCCGGCAAGACAACCACTTGTGCGAAACTAGGTCATCTTTTAAAAGAGCGGGGGAATAAAGTTTTGCTTGGTGCTTGCGACACTTTCCGTGCCGCCGCGACGGAGCAGTTGAAAGCGTGGGCAGATCGCCTTGGTTTGGAGTGTGTTTTTGGCCATCATGGCGCTGATTCGGCCGCGGTTGCCTTTGATACTTTTTCCGCAGCCTCTGCCCGTCATTGTAATCTTGCCATTATCGACACCGCTGGCAGGCTTCATGTCAAAGATAATTTAATGGATGAGCTCTTTAAAATGAAGAGAGTTTTGAGCAAAAGGGATGAGGGGGCACCGCATCATTCCTGGCTTGTAATAGATGGTTCTACCGGCACCAATGGCTTAGAGCAGGCAAAAGTTTTTAATCAGAAATTTGGATTAACTGGACTTGTTGTCACCAAATTGGATGGTACCTCAAAAGGAGGTGTTCTTGTTTCAATCTATCGGGAGCTAAAGCTTCCCATATATTTTTTGGGTTTAGGGGAGTCAGCTGATGACCTGCAGCCATTTTCAATTGAATATTATTTAGACTCGATTCTGCCTCTTGCTCAAACCATAGAAACTCATTAGGCAAAAAACCATTTTAGTCATGAATTTGAATACTAATAGTCACTTGGAGGTGTGTTTGGGAGACCGATCCTACAAGATCGAAATTGGTGGAGGTTTAGAATCCCGTATTCTCCAACTGAAGACTGATTTAATGAGCCGAGGAGAAAAAGTAGTTATTATTTCTGATCAGGGCTTACGGGAATCCAATCCATCTTTTCTACACTCTTTTTTTGAGTCCACCGATCACTTAATTCTGCCATCCGGAGAGAAAACGAAATCTTCGGAACATCTCATTCAGATTTGGGACTTTTTGGCTTCCCAGCGAATCGACCGATCAAGTGCAATATTTGCGGTGGGAGGTGGAGTTACCGGTGACCTGGTTGGCTTCGCTGCGGCAACCTTTTTACGTGGCGTTTCTTTGTATCAAGTCCCGACAACCCTGCTTTCCATGGTTGATAGTTCTGTGGGGGGGAAAACGGGGATTAATCTCAAGGCCGGTAAAAACCTTGTCGGTTCATTTCACCAACCCAAAGCGGTTTTTATTGATTTAGATGTATTGGCAACGCTTCCAATTCGTGAATTTTCTGCCGGCATGGCAGAAGTAGTCAAATATGGTATGATAGGAAATGCTTTCTTGTACCAAACGATTACCGAACGCAATACCCCGTTCGATATTTCTTCCACTGATTTACAGCAATTAATCCATTCATGTTGTTTTGAAAAAGCAAAGGTGGTGGAAGCAGATGAAAAAGAAAGTACAAGTGGAGCAGGGGGGAGAGCTTTGTTGAATCTTGGTCATACCTTTGCTCATGCAATCGAAGCAGTTGCCGGTTACGGGGATTATTTGCATGGTGAGGCAGTTAGTGTGGGTCTTGTGTGTGCATTCCGGCTTTCGAAGACACTCGGGTTGTGTGAGCAGGACAAAGAGGTTACTCTGACTAGTACTTTATCGTCTTACAATTTGCCGGTTCGGCTTAAGAAAGAACTGCCAATTTCCGCTCTTATGAGCAGTATGCAGTCCGATAAAAAAGTATTTCAGGGAAAACTTCGTTTTGTCCTCTTGCATGCGATTGGCCAAGCTTTTGTTCAGGATGACATCCAAATGCCAGAAGTCGAAAAAGTCTGGGCTAGTGTTGGTGCAGTTTAAGCCTTGTCCTCATGAGTATCGAGATCGACTTAGTCAAAGCCTATTTCGAGAGTAATGGTTTCTTGGTTAGGCAGGCGGGCACCCATCCTCAAGAAACAGGGAAGAAGAAAGTGGTTCCCTTGCCCACCATTGCTATTTTCAACCCAAATAGATCTGATAATGGGATTGATTTGAGCTTTCGTATGTTTACGGGTGACCTTGTGGGGGTAAAGTCAGCACTTGTGTCATTATTAGGATGGAGTAATTCTTGTTTTACCAATGACTGCCTTACCAGCGATGCCAGGCTTATGAAGTTCTTTAAAGGAGAAGCATCTGCCGAGCAATTGAATCTAAATTTCAACCCCAGCCCAGTTCTTGCTGAGAGTGGTATGGGAGACTTTCTACGCATTCTTGTAATTCCTCATTTCCCTCGAAATGAACAGAAAGCAAAATTACTCACAGAATCTCTAGAAGAAGCTGGAGTTGATGGAGTTTTAACTCTGCGGTCCATTTTTGAGAATTTACTTCGGCAGGCTACCCCTGCCAGGGCTTTTATAAATCAAGACATCTTTCATATCCTAAAGCTTTTAAAAGCGTATGACCTCGTCAAAGAACCCCAGCTTGATATGTTTGAGGAATAATTATGGCCACCGAAATTCATTCAAGTGCAATTGTAGACCCTAATTCTGAGCTTGATTCCGGGGTTGTGGTTGGTCCTTACGCAATTATTGAAAAGGGGGCTAAAGTTGGCAGGGATACTGAAGTGGCTGCCCATGCCATAATAAAGGGGGCTGCAAGGATTGGGGAGAGAGGCAGGATTGGCCATTTTTCTGTAATAGGTGGAGATCCCCAGCACCTTGATTTTGAACCGGCTACGGTTTCTTTTGTTGAGCTTGGGATGGATGTGCGAATCACAGAAGGGGTGACAGTTCATCGTTCGATTCATGAAAATCAGTCAACGATCGTTGAGAATAAAGCTTTTCTTATGGGTAATGCTCATGTGGCTCATGACTGTGTCGTCGCTGAAAATGCAATTTTGGCCAACGGTGTATTATTGGGTGGCCATGTTGAGATAGGGAAGGATGTTTTCGTGGGGGGAGGAGCTGCCTTTCACCAATTTGTAAGGGTAGGGGATGGGGCAATGGTCGGAGGTATGGCTCAAGTGTCTGCTGATGTCCCTCCTCAAATTACATTGGCAGGAAGGAATCAAGCGAGTGGATTGAATTTAATTGGTTTAAAGAGAAGAGGGGTGCCATTGGAGGAGATTTCAGAGTTGAAGCATCTGTACTCTAAGTTTTTGTGTCGAAGGGGAAATCTTAAACAAAGAGCGAAGGAACTGCTCGCTTCCAAAAATTCCCCGAAATCGAAAATAGCGATCGATTTCGTCCGGTTTTTTCTTGCTGGTAGTCGAAATTTCGCGAAGAGTTTGAAGCAGTTTGAAGATTAATTTTTATTCAGCATCCAAGGTATGACATCGCCACAAACAGAACAGATTGATTACAGGGTTGGAAACGAGAAACTGGTGCGGATAACGAAGGATGCCTCTGTCAAAATTAATGAGTTGAAGGTAAGGGAGGCAAACGGCGAGTTTTTACGAATCCGTATTACAGGGGGTGGTTGTAATGGATTATCTTACCATATGAAGTTCGTCGAGCAGGGTAAAAAGGGGGATATTTTAGTTAATTCTGAGGGAACCCAAGTCTTGGTAGACTCCAAAACAACCCTTTACCTTCGGGGTACTACCTTGGATTATTCAAATAAACTGGTGGCTGGAGGCTTTAAATTTTCTAACCCTAATGCAAAGGCGAGCTGTAGCTGCGGTGAGAGTTTTAATCTGTAACTTGAACCTTTCAAAGGAATTTAGGCTTGCCAGAATGGGGTTTTTATCGATTGTAGTTTTTAAATTATTGAGCTTTTTGATATACAACAAAATACAAAACTAACCACATGGTAAAGAAACCAAGTGGAAACAAAAGACGGCACAATAACCGTAACTTCATTAGGAAAAATGATAAAATTCGTGCTCGAGAGGTACGAGTTATTGGACATGACGGGGAAATGCTCGGAGTCATGCCTCCAGAAGAAGCCTTGAAAATTGCTAAGTCTCATGGCCTTGACCTCGTTGAAGTTGCTTCTTCTGCAAACCCTCCTGTTTGTCGGATACTGGAATTTGGAAAGTACAAATATGAGTTAAGCAAAAACAAGAGAAACAAGGAGAAAACTTCGAAGCGGGTAAAAGAAGCAAAATTTAGACCTCGTATCGAGGAGCATGATTATATTACTAAAATTCGTCGTTCCGAAAAGTTTTTACATCAAGGCAATAAATTAAAAATTACCCTAATGTTTAGGGGTCGTGAAATGGAGCACATAAACCTTGGCATGACCTTGGTCAAGCAGGCCATAAAGGACTTGGAAGGCGTTGGAAAAGCGGATGATCAACCTAAGTTAAGTGGTCGGTTTATTATGGTAAACCTTTCCCCTCTTCCTCAAAATCAAAGAGTTCTTCGCTACAATTCAGAAGAAGAAGCAGAAGTGGAAGAAACTGATGATGAAAATGAGGAAGAATTCTCAGATGATGAAGTCGACTCGCAGGACGCTGATTCATAAGAATTCCCTTTCCCAAATTTAATGTCTTTTTCTGGTTTCCTACTTATTGGTCTAGGAGGGGCATTGGGGTCCATGCTCCGGGGTTTTACTGCACTTTTTTTTTCATTTTTATCTCCTTGGCCCACTTTATTTGTAAATGTAGTCGGAGCATTCGTTATAGGACTTTTGGTTAAGCAAATGGAAGGCACCGCTAATCCTGAGTCTTTTAGGAATTTTTGGATTATCGGAGTCTGTGGCGGGTTTACTACCTTTTCTGCCTTTGGTTTAGAAATTGTTGAAATGCTCAAATCATCTCAATGGACAATGAGTTCTGTTTATCTTTTTCTTAATGTGTTGGGTTCCGTCCTTGCTATTTTTATGGCTTTTCGGCTTTTCTCCTTTTTCCAATCCTGACCTTGTATCTTGCCAAATTCTTAAAGTTGTAAGAGATTTGGAAGCAAAATGAAGCCTTTAGCTATCATCTATATTTACCTATTATTGCCAGTCTTTTTAGTGGCAAGTGTTTCTACCAATCCATTTTTACGCCCTGGATCTTCCAAGCAAGCACCGCCACCGCCTAAATCTGTTCCGCCGCCACCAGTTAAAATAACTAATGCCGAAAAAGAGGTTGAATTTAGAGGCTTTTTTATTCTGAACGGGGAGCCTTTTTTTTGCATTTTTAATAAAAAGTCGGGTCATGCAGAATGGTTAGCTGTTTCAGAGTCTACTTTTGAGTC
>ERZ807291.2490-NODE-2490-length-27690-cov-7.266510_pt1 | contig 27690 bp, 25 predicted proteins | sample MGYA00521257_ERZ807291 | MGnify/ENA primary metagenome ERZ807291 (study PRJEB31413, sample SAMN03169783) | marine metagenome | biome: Marine; feature: Water; material: Subsurface seawater | place: North Sea | collected 2011-04-28 | depth 1 m m ...
TAATTGCTACTAGTGGCCCAGGGATTCTCAATACTCTTCAGGGTATTGCATGTTCTTATTATGACTCTATTCCTTCGCTATATATATCTGGAGCACCAGTTACCTCAGCATTAAAAAAAAATAAAAAAATTCGTCAGGTGGGTTTTCAAGAAATGGATATTCCAGATATTGTAAAATCTTTTTGTAAATATGTTGTCAGAATAATGGATCCAAAAGATATAATCTATGAAATAGATAAAGCTTTAGATATTGCAAAATCTGGTAGACCTGGTCCAGTTGTAATTGATTTGCCTGATGATATTCAAAGAATGGATATTAATGAAAATGAGCTAAAAAAATACGATCCCAAGGTAAAAGAGGAAAGTCTAAAATTGGATGAGAGTAAATTTGATGAATTTGTATCTTTGCTAAAAAAAAGTAAAAGACCATTATTTATTTTTGGAAATGGAATAAAAATTTCAAAAACAGAGAATTTATGCGAAGAGATAGTGAACAAATTCAATATACCGTACTCGCCAACTTGGGCCTCATTTGATTTATTTAACTCTGACGATAAACTTAATGTAGGTAGTTTTGGGATGTATGCAACACGTCATGGTAATTTTTCAGTTCAAAATTGTGATTTATTAATAATTCTAGGATCCCGTCTTAATGGAACATTAACAGGAAGTAAAAAAAATTTATTTTCAAGTAATTCAAAAAAAATACATGTTGATATTGATAAATATGAGCTAGATCTTGGTGATGGATTTGAAGTTGATGTTAAATTTAATTCTGATGTTAAGATATTCTTAAAAAAATTATTAAATACTAATATTGAATTAAATAATTTTGAAAATTGGGTAAATCAAACCAATTCTTTGAAAGAAAAATACCCTATAGTCCAGGAAGAATATAAAAATCAGACTAAAAATGTAAATCCATATTTATTTTTTGAAAAACTCTCTGAATTAACTAAAAAAGGAGATATTATTATTCCTGATGCTAGTGCTAATTTAGTTTGGACTTATCAAGCATATAAATCGAAAAAAAATCAAAAGATTTTTACTGCACTAAATCACTCTCCAATGGGTTATTCAGTGGCGGCTGCTATTGGTCCAGCATTAACCACAAAGAATAATGTAATTGCGATTATTGGTGATGGATCAATGCAAATGAACATACAGGAAATTGAAAATATAAAAGCCCATAATCTTAATGTGAAAATATTTATTATAAATAATTTTGGTTATGGAATGGTAAAACAAACGATTGATACCTGGCTAGATGGAAACTATGTAGGATGTGACGCTTCAAGTGGTTTATCACTGCCAGATTTTTCTAAAGTTTTTGAGTCTTACGGAATTAAAACTTTAAAGATTCACAATCATAATGAAATGTATGAAGTTATTGGTAATTGTCTTAATTCCTCTGGGCCAACAATGTGTGAAGTTTTTTTAGATGAAAAACAAAGAATAGTACCCAAAACAAAAGCGGGAAGCCTTTTATATGATATGCTGCCTAAAATTTCTGATGAAGAGATAGAGGTCAATTTAATTAAATAAAATAAATGACAGGTTTAACTTTAAATAATTTTAATTACTTAAAAATTTTTTTTTAAGTTAAAAATTAATTTTAGAAAATCATTAAGTTGTTTTAAATTAAAAATGAAAAAAATTTTTTTAACAGGTGGAGCAGGGTATTGTGGTAGCAAGCTTGTTCCAAAATTATTAAATAAAGGTTATCAAGTAACAGTCTACGATATAATGTACTTTGGTTTTGACTTTCTTCCAAAGAAAAATTCTAATTTAACAATTATAAATGGAGATATTAGAGATACAAAAAAAATTGAACAATCTTGCAAACACCACGATGTATTTGTAAGTTTGGCTTGTATTTCCAACGATACTAGTTTTGATTTAGATGAGAAATTATCAACTTCTGTTAATATGGAAGCATTTGAACCGATGGTTAAAGCAGCAAAAGCATCTGGTGTAAAAAGATTTATTTATGCATCATCAAGTTCTGTCTATGGTATTTCTGATAAAAAAGATGTTAAGGAAGATCATCCGTTAGTTCCATTGACATTATACAATAAATATAAAGGTTTATGCGAACCAATTCTCAAAGAAAATACAGATAATAATTTTGAAGGTGTAATATTTAGACCCGCAACTGTTTGCGGTTATGCGCCTAGGTTAAGACTTGATCTCTCTGTTAATATTTTGACAAATCTTGCAGTAAACAAAAAAAAAATAACCGTTTTTGGTGGAAATCAATTAAGACCAAACTTACATATTGATGATTATTGTAGTGCTGTTGAATGTTTAATAAATGCATCAAGTGATAAGGTCAAAGATCAAACATTCAATGTGGGTTATCAAAATTTATCAATTTCAGAAATATCATTAAAGGTTAAAAAAGTTGTTGAGGACTTTTTTCCAGATTTTGGCGAAATAGATATTGAAACGACCCCATCAAATGATAATAGATCTTATCACATAAATTCAGATAAAATTAGAGAAGTTTTAGGCTTTGAACCCAAATTGACTATAGAGGATGCTGTCTGTGATTTATGTAGAGCATTTAAGGAAGAAAAAATACCCAACAGCTTTGACGATGATTTTTATTTTAATGTTAAGCGTTTAAAAAGAATTAATGCAAAATAAAAGTGATAAATTTAAAGTAATAAATTTACCCCTTTTTTTTGGATTATCTCATTTAGGTCAAGTGTTTAGTCTTTGCTGGTCAAAAAAAATTGGATCATGTTATGTCTTTGATATCAATCCAAAAATACTAAATTCTTTCAAAAACAAAAGATATACACTGGAAGAACCGAATCTAAAAAAAATAACATCTAATAAAATAAAATTTTTAAACGAATTTGAAGAAATAAAAAAATTTAAATATATTTTTTTTACTCATGATACCCCATTAAATTTAAAAAATGGAAAGCCAAATTTAAATTTAATTTATAAAAACTTAAAAAAAATTTTGAATTTAAAATTTAAATCTAAAACATATTTAATAATTTCATCCCAAATAAATCCTGAATTAATAATTTCTTTAAGTAAAGAATTGAATAGCAACAAGAATATCAAAATATTTTACTTAGTTGATACTCTTAAAATGGGAGAAGCTCTTGATAAATTTTTGAAACCAAAACAAATAATTATTGGAGGCGAACAAAGAGAAAAAGAAAATATATTAAAATTATTTAAAAAGTTTAAAGCACAAAAATTTTACCTAAGTTTAAATGATGCAATAATTACAAAAATGGCAATAAATATATATTTATCATTTTCAGTGACTTTTGCTAATATTATAGATGACTTATGCAGGCAATATAGGTCTAATTATTTTAAAATTATTAATCCTCTTAAAAATGATGATAGAATTGGACATTATGCGTATATTAAACCTTCTTTAGGTTTTTCTGGCGGTCATTTAGAGAGAGATTTATTCTATTTAGAAAAGATTTCGAAAAATCAATTAATAAAAAGAATAATTAAAAATTTTTTAGATTTTAATGATTCAAGGATCAATAAAATTAACGTTAAAAATTTATTAAGCAAAAAAAAAATAGTTAAAACTTTAATTATTGGTAAATCATATAAAAAAAATTCTTATTCTGAGGTAAATTCTATATTTAAAAAGCTAGGCAATAAATTTAAATTGAATTACTTTGACGATATTTTTTTTAAAAACAAAAATTCAAAAAATCAATTGATTGAGCTCGTAAAAAAAAATGATTTAATAATCTATAATTATAGCACTAAAATTAACTTAAACAGACTACTGATTTTAGCTAAGAAATATAATAAAAAAATTGTTAATATTAATGATAAAAATATAAATGTTAAAAACAATAAAAATCTTGTTAATTTTTTTAACAGTTATTAAATGAAAAAAATATCAGTAGGCATTATTGGATTTGGTAATATTGGAAAAAAAAGACTTGATTCACTTTATAAACTCAAAAGAATAGTAGATGTTAAAGTAATTTGTGAAAAAAATAAAATTGAAAAAAGTTTCAAAAATATAGAAATAATTAAAAACATAAAAAAATTAAAAAATTATAATTTAGACTTAATAATTATTTGCACTCCAACAAATGTATCAAAAAAAATATATAGTCAATTTGTTGGTAAATATCATTTGTTAATTGAAAAACCTATTACATTAAATTTAAAAGAACTTTTACAAAATATAAAAAAATCAATTAATAAAAAAAAAATTCTTAAAGCTGGTTATAATCTTCGCTATGATATTGGTTTGAACTATATTAGAAAAATTTTAAACTCAAATTTTATTGGTAAAAAATATTACTGTAAAATTACTTATGCTAATGGAACTGCAAAATCAAATACTAATAATGTGGGAAGTATTATTGACATGGCATCACATTCTGTAAATTTGCTTATGTGGTTGTTTGACTCAAAAAATATTAAAGTAATAAAGTCTATTAACCAAAAAAATGAATTTAGTAAAATTCATTTTGATAATGGTTTTAGTATTTTAAAAATTAAAAATATTTTAATAAATTTACATCATGGTTTTTGTAACTGGAAGAATACTTTTGAGCTAGAAGTTTATGGACAAAAGGGATCTTTAAAAGTGTACTCTTTACCCAAATGGGGGACTCAGGTAATAATTTCTGAAAAAAGAGTTTTGCCAAGTGGCCATCCTAAAAAAAAGATTACGAGATTTCATAGAGATTTAAGTTTTAAAAATGAATTATATTATCTTCTAGAAATAATTTTTAATGATAGTAATATTAATCAAAATATAATTAAAAAAATTAATTATGAGAGCTATTATACGTTAAGGAATTCCCTACTTTTAAAATAATGAATTTTAATAAAAAAATAATTGATTTTGATAAATCTGCCAGTTTTTTTAAAAAAATAAAATTAAATAAATCAATAATCCATTGTCATGGAGTATTTGATCTTGTTCATCCTGGTCATATAAGACACTTATCTTATTGCAAAAGTAAAGCTGATATTTTAATTGTTTCTATCACACCCGATAAATTCATTAAAAAAGGAATTTACAGACCTCTAGTTCCTGAAAGATTAAGAGCAAACAACCTTTCAATACTAGAACTTGTAGATTATGTAATTATAGATAAATTTAAGCATCCTTACAGTTTAATAAGTAAAATCAAACCTGACTATTTTGCCAAGGGGAATGAATATCTTAATGATACAAATTCATTAACTGAAAAAGAAAAACAAACTTTAAAAAAGTTTGGAGGTAAAATGATTTTTACTCCCGGTGACTTTGTCTTATCTTCTACTAAGATTATTAATGAAAAAGAGATTAATTTAAAATACGATAAATTAAAAAATTTGATGGATGTTAATAATTATAATTTTGATAAAATTATAAATGTAATAAAAAGTTTTAAAAATATTAGAATACACGTTATTGGTGATCTAATTATAGATACTCATAATGAATGTGAGGCAGTAGCTGGTTTACATAAAACCCCCACTCTAAGTTTAATCAAAAAAGAGTCAAAATCTTATTTGGGTGGTGCGGGAATTGTAGCTGCACACTTTGCGTCTTTTTCAAATAACGTAACACTCACCACAGTGTTAAATAATGACAAACTTGGTAAATTAGCAAAACGAATGCTTAAAAAATATAAAGTAAAATTAAATCCAATTTATGAATACGATAGACCTACAACAGAGAAGAGTATTTATATTTCCAAGAATCATAACTTATTAAAAGTTAACACTTTAAGCAATCATCCAATTACTAATAATAGTCTTGACAATATAATAAAGGAGTTAAAAAAAAATGATTATGATATTTTAATAATTGCAGATTATAGACATGGAATTTTTAACAATCAGTCAAGTGGATTAATATTAAAATCAATTTATAAAAAAGCATTTAAAGTAGCTGATAGTCAAGTTGCAAGCAGATGGGGAAATATTTTGGATTTTAAGAGATTTGACTTAATCACACCAACTGAACAGGAAGCAAGATATTCATTATTTGAGCAAGATTTAACAATCAGATCTTTGGCAGGTAAATTATTAAATGAAACTTTTGCTAAAAATATTATTCTAAAAATTGGGGATAGAGGCTTGATAGCTTTAGCAAAAAATAAGCCAGAATATATTACTCTTGACCCATTTGTTGAAAATCTAAAAGATGCAAATGGTGCAGGAGATGCTTTGTTAGCTTATTCATCAGCAGCATTATTTAAAAAAAAATCATTAATTATGGCTTCCATTATTGGTATAATCAGTGCGTCATGTAAATGTGAAAAAAAAGGTAATACACCTATAAAGATTGATGAAATTATAAACAAAATAAATAAAATAAAAAAACAAATGTTTATATAAAATAATACAATAATTTTTGTATTATTTTATAATTAAAATTTCATATATGAAAAAAAAAAATAGGGTAATAATTTTAGGAGGTGGTTTTATTGCTTCTTCAATAAAAAGCTATCTTCACAAAAAAAATAAACCCGTAATATTAATAAGAAAAACTAATATTGATTTATCTATATCTAATGAATTAAAAAAATTAGTAAATATAATAAAAGAGGATGATATAATTTTTATTGCTGCTGCTCTTGCACCTGTAAAGAATAGTTTCATGTATAATTATAATATTAAAATTGCAAATAATATTTTCAAAATTTTAAAAAAAACAAAATATTCAAAGTTGGTATATTTAAGTTCAGATGCGGTTTACTCAGACACATTAGAGAAAATCAATGAAAAATCCAAAACACTTCCCCAGAGTCTTCATGGCAAGATGCATTTAAGAAGAGAAAAAATATTTAAAAAATTAAATAAAGCTGAATTTGTATTGATTAGACCAACTCTTGTTTATGGACCAAATGACCCGCATAATGGTTATGGACCAAATAAATTTATAAGAGAGTCTAAAATAAAAGGTGTGATAAATTTATTTGGAAAAGGTGAAGAGAATAGGGATCATATTTTTATTGACGATCTAGTGAAAATTGTCTTTAAAATAATTTATGGAAAATCAAGAGGAATTTTTAATATAGCATCTGGAGAAATAATTAGTTTTCTTAAAATTTCAAAGATAATCAAACAATCATTAAAAAAAAAAATTGATATTATTTATAATACTAGAAAAGGAGAAATGCCTCACAAGGGATATAGAGCTTTCAACATTAATAAGATACAAAAAATTTTTAAAAATTTAAAAACAAAAAAAATTACAACGTCTTTAATCAGAAAATTGATTAAAGAATATTGAGATTAATTAGATCACAGAGTATATAAAAATAAAATTATTATGAAAAAAAAAATTGTATTAATTGGGGCTAATGGACTTATTGGAAAAACATTCATAGAAGAGTATTCTTCAAAATATAAAATTATTAAATGTTTAAAAACAGACGATATATCAAAAATTTTAAAAAAAAGCAAACCATCAATAATTTTTAATTCTTCTGGTGTTCCCTACGATGAAGAAAAAATGTTTGATTCAAACCTTATATTGGTAAAAAAAATTATTGATTATTGTTTAAAATCTAAATGTTTTTTTATTCATTTGGGTTCATCTGGTGAATATGGCAGACACAGAAAAGCCACATCTGAAACAAGCGAGTTAAGACCAACTACAATTTATGAGGGCACAAAAGCTGCTGCATCGATGCTAATCAAAGGCTACGCAATATCAAAAAAAATTAAAGCCATAATTGTTAGACCTTATTGCGTTTTTGGCTATCATAGTAAACGAAATTTACTGATACCCATGATTATAAATACAATAATCAAAAATACCAAAATGAAAATATACAAAGGTGTTCATGATTTTATTTATGTTAAAGATTTTATAAAAGGAATTGATAAAATAATCTCTCAGGAAAATAAATGTAATCCAGGAGAGGTAATTAATTTGGGTTCTGGTAAACAATTGTCAAATTTTAAAGTATTAAAAGAAATTCAACAAGTATTTAAAAGTTTTGGAAAAGGAAAATTTAAAATTATAAATAGAAAATATAGATCTTATGATAGTGACTTTTGGATGTGTGATACTAAATATTCAAAATTAAAGTATAAATTTAAATGTACATATACTTTTAGAAAAGCTTTGATTGATATTAGAAATTATTACATTTCAAATAAATGAAAAAAATTTTCATTACTTTTTTTGAAATACTTAACTTTCTATTTTCTACTATTTTCTGTATATATTTATTCTTAAGTATATATTTTAAAGATAAAAAAACCCTAATTTTTTTAAATCCAGAAAGTGGATTCGGGCCTTCTTTATTAAAACCTTATCTTTTAAGTTTATATGCAAAAAAATATAAATTAAAAAAATATATATTAATTTTTGGATACGATTTTAGGAGACATAATAAATATACAAAATATTTTTTTAATGAAAATTTTGTATGGCTTAAATTAAATTTTAAATTTCTTAAGTTTGGTTTTGTAAATTTTAAATATAAGAATCTCACTTTCAAATTGATGAATTTATTAATTCATTTTTTTTCAAATAAAAAAGCTTATTATTTTAATGATTATTTTGAGAAATATTTAAAAGTTTCTCATATTACTGAGGAAAAAAAAAATCATTATGGTAATACAAATAAATTAAACATATTTTTACTTAATAATGAAAAATTTTCAAACAATTTAACTAATGAAATTAATAAATATTTTAATATAGGTATTAAATTTAAAAAAAAAAAATGTGCCTTTTTTATAAGAAATAAAGGTTTAGGATCAGCCGATCCCTCTAGCAGTATGCGAAATTCAAGTAACATCGATTACTATTATCCAGCAATAAAGTCAGCAATAGAACTTGGTTGGCAAGTCTTTTTAAGTGGTGACATTGAATTTAAAAAAAGTTGGTTTGATAACTTTGGAAATAATCTAATTTATCCTCAGAAATTTAATGATATTGATTTATACAATGTTTTTGTTGGAGCTAAAGCCAATTGTTTAATTGCCGTTGGTTCTGGTCCATTGTCATACAAATACCTTGATTATAAAAAGAGCTGTTTAGTTATAGAAGGTGTTCCTTTGGGATTTGGTTGGTACAAAAGTACAGTCGCATATAAATTCCCATTGAAGAAAAAAACAATTAGTGAAATTTTTTTACCACAAAACATGAATTATAAGAAAAAGCAAGTTTTCAAAAATTATTCAAAAAATGAAATCGAAAAAATTGTTACAGATTATTTAAAGAATTATAAACCAGGTAAAGTTTATGGTTATTTACCATCAAAAAATATTTTAAAAGATAATTTTTATTTTAAAAGTTCTGGAGCTCGAATTTCAAAAAAATGGATTGAAATATATAAGAAAAAATATTGATTAATATATTATTGATAAGTTTATGTTTATCTTATCAGTTTATATTGAACCTTTTTGAGTAATAATATATTAAGAATAAAATTATGGAGCAAATCACAATTGTTGTCCCAACTTATAACAGACCTTCATTTTTAAAAAAATTTATTTTTTTTTTAGATGAATTCAAAATTACCTGTCCGATTATAGTGGCAGATGGAAGTGATGACCCAGAATTAATGTTAAACAGAACAATAATTAAAGAACATAACATAATTCATAATAATCAAATAATTCATTGGATAGATAAAAGCTTTTTTATAGAAAGAATTAATAATGCGGTTAAATTAGTAAAAACAAATTACTGTAAAATAAATTCAGATGATGATTTTTTTTCCAGAGAATTTATATTGAATTCAATCGTAAAACTTAATAATGATAAAAATTTAGTAGCTATTACAGGTTATCAATTTTCGTTTCATAATAAATTCAAATATAATTTTAATCGTCCGATCGAAGTTAATAGTGAAAATCCTCTTGAAAGAATAATAAGAAATAAATCGAACTGGCATCCATGGTCAGTATATAGAACTAATATTCTTTACTTAATTTTATCTAAAAGTACAATATTCATAGGTAAATTATCAAAAACTTCTGAGCTAACTAATTGGATTAAAATAAGATATTTTGGATTTTATTTAAAATTATACACTTCATTATTTGGAAAAATTAAAAGCTTAAGATATTGTGAAAATGTTACTGTATATCATGAAAATAATTGGGGGAAAAAACATAGTAACTTTAGTTTTGATGAAATTTTATTACACGATAGTTTCATAATTTTTTTAAAAGATATTTTTCATTCCATAAAAGCAGATTTTAATTTATCAAGTGCTAAGTCTTCAGCACTTATTTTGGCCACTTTGTATTATGACAAGCAAGTTGAAAAAAATAAAACAATTTTTTCAAGAATTAGCGATAAAATAGAATTTTTTTTAAAAATGAAATTTAACTTCATTTATTTTATTATTTATGATTACAAATTTATTAAAAAAATTATAAAATTTATTCAAGGTTAATTAAATGAAAAAAAAAATATTTTTAATAGATATAGATAATACAATTTGCAAAACTTACAAAAATTTTTATAAGAAATCAAAACCTTATAAATTAAGAATAAGTATAATTAATAAACTTCATGATCAAGGTCACATAATTAAGTTATTTACTTCTAGATACATGGGTAGAAGTAAAGAAAATCAACAAAAGGCAAAACTGCAGGGTTATAAACTAACAGAGAAACAATTGAAGAAATGGAATTGTAAATATAATCAATTAATTTTTGGTAAGCCCTCGCATGATATCTCCATTGATGATAAATCAATATTTTATAATAATAATTGGTTTAAAGAATTAAATAAAGTATATTTAAATAAAAAAAATTTTAAATAAACTAAATAATACTTTTATGCTAAAAAAAATAAAAATTTATGCTGATGGATCTAATTTTCGTGAAATGATTAGTTTAAATAAAAATAGAAAGATTAAAGGTTTTACAACAAATCCTTCCTTAATGAATAAAGAAGGTGTCAAAAATTATGAAAATTTTGCAAAAGAAATTTTGAAAAAAATTAAATCTAAACCAATTTCATTTGAAGTTTTTTCTGATAATTTAGATAAAATGGAATTGGAAGCATTAAAAATATCAAAATGGGGAAAAAATGTTTTTGTAAAAATTCCTATTACTAATTCAAAAGGAAAATCTACAGCAAAATTAATAGATAAATTAAATTCACTGGGTATCAATTGTAACATCACAGCTATTTTTACTATTAGCCAAGTAAAACATTTAATTAAAAATGTAAATTTTAAGAGTAAAAATATCTTTTCTATATTTGCTGGTAGAATAGCTGATACTGGTAAAGATCCAAAAAAGATCATACTTGAAACAATAAAGTTAACTAGAAGTATAAAAAAAATTGAAATTTTGTGGGCTAGCGTTAGAGAGCCATTTAATTTAATTCAAGCAGAGAATTATGGCTGTCAAATAATTACAGTCACTCCAGATATTATTAAAAAAACTAATAAATTTAATTATAGCCTCAGTCAGTATTCAATAGATACGGTCAAACAATTTTATATTGATGCAAAAAAATCAAAATTTAAATTAATCTAACATAATGTCTGATCATGTAGATAAATTTCTAAATGAAACTTCTGAGATTTCAAAAAAAATTGATAAAGAACAAGTAAATAAAGTAATTGAAAGAATTAAAAAAGTTAAAGATCAAAGAGGAAGAATTTTTTTTTTAGGGGTAGGTGGAAGTGCTGGAAATTGTTCTCATGCAGTCAACGATTTTAGAAAAATAGCAAAAATTGAATCTTATACACCTTTGGATAATGTTTCTGAGCTAACAGCTAGAATAAATGATGATAGTTGGGAAACTGTTTTTTCAACTTGGTTAAATAGTTCGAATTTAAATTCTAAAGATTTATTGTTTATTTTCAGCGTAGGTGGAGGTAATCAAGAAAAGAATGTAAGTGTAAACCTTATTGAAGCAATAAAGTATGCTAAAAAAGTTAATTGTGATGTAGTTGGTATAGTCTCGAGAGATGGAGGGTTTACCTATCAAAATTCATACGGATGTATAAAAATTCCTGTAGTGAATAAAGCAAATATAACTCCTCATGCAGAAGGTTGGCAAGCCGTTATTTGGCACATGATTGTTACTGATCCAAGAATACTTGTGAATACTAATAAATGGGAGTCGTTAGAAAATTAGTAAATTAGAAATTTAATTTTTTTCCTAACTCAAGATTTAAAACATGTTCTTTTCTATCACATCTACAACTAGAGTTTTTTATTTTTAAGTTACATTCAGCAAAGTAGTCCTTAAATTTTGTTTCATCATAATTATAAAATAAATCCCAAAAATTTTTTTTATTTAAATCTCCTAGGGCAGTGTCTCTAAAATTTGGTGCACTTGATTGAGAACAATTGTATAACCAACCATCAAAACCTACAGTTGGATAAACATACCTAGCATAACAAGGTAAGGTTTGAGCTTTATTAAAAATATTATGCTCCTCATCTGCATCTATAAATAATATAGGGCATTCGTTATTTTTATACTCATCAATAATTTCTAAAACTTTATGTTTAAATTCTTTTTTTTCAATTTGGTCTGGGACTGTTCCAGCTTCTGTTACTATGTCTTTTGGTGGTTGTGGAAAGGTAAATCTTAATAAGTTGCAGCCAGCAGAAATAAATTCTTCAATAAAACTTTTAATATCATCATGTTTTGCACTGTATGCATTAAGTAAGTATGCAGCGCTCAAATCAAAATTTTTATTTCTTTTTCTAATTTCACCTATTTTTTGAACATTTTTAAGAACTCTATCAAAAATATTTGCTTTTGTTTTTAAGTTATGAATTGCTTTATATGTTTTATCTGATCCTGCATCTATACTAAGACTCATATATGATCCCTTTATTAGATTGGGACTATCTAATAATCTTACAAATCTATCTGATACTTTTAAGATTTTAGTATTGAAGCCAAATATAGCATTTTTATTTATTGTTTTATCTAATAGATCGTCGATATATTCACAATTTAAAGGATCTGTTGCGTAACCAGCAAAAATAATTTTGTTAACTCCACCATCAATTATTTCATCAAGTATTTTTAGCCCTCTTTCTTTTGATAATCTGTCACCATTATCTGTTGCTGATAACCCGTAGCAATATGGACATTCCATCCAGCAAATTTTTTTACCTCTTGGTGGTGCTTGAAATTCAACCTGAGAAGGAATTAAAGATTTATTAAGAATATTTTTTTTAAATTTGTCTACTTTATCTATATAATTACTCTTAAAAGTATATTTTTCTATTAATTTTTTTTTCTCAACATCTTGCATGTATTAAAATTTTTTTATTATTTGATTATTTACATTTATTAACTTTAAATCTTTATCTGTGTCAATGGGGTACCAAAGCCCTTTAAGCTTCATATGACCTGCTTTTTTTATTTTAATAGCTTCTTTATACACTTTAGACTCAAAATCGTAATCAGTATCCTTAGATAAAGTAAGAATTTGTTTATTTAGCATTGCTATACCTGAATTTATTAATCCAAAATAATTTAGGTTATTTTTGATCTTTAGAAACGAAACAGTTCTAGATCTATCAAAGCTAATTAATTTATTTTTATGAAAAATTATTAACCCCCATTTTACTGCTAGATCAACAGAAACAAGAGTTAACCAATTATTATTTTTTTTATGTTCTTTAATTAATTCGTCTAAATTAAATTTAAAGATGGTATCACTATTAATAATAATAAAGTTTTCTTTTTCAGGTATATGATTTTTAATTTTATGCATTCTTTGTGATACTGATGAATTGACACCTGTATCAACAAATTCAAATCTTTCTTTATATTTTTTAAAGTTTAGTAAAATATATTTTTTAATTTGTTTGCCTCTATAACCTAAAGGAAAAATTATTTTATTAAATTTATACTTTAAAAGTATTGATATGGAGTACCAAATTATTGGTTTTCCATGAACGATAAGTAGTGGCTTAGGTTTTTTTTTGGTAAGCCCTCCCATTCTTAAACCTTTTCCACCACAAAGGATTACAGCTATTTTGCTTTTATTGAATGATTCCATTACTAAGTTTTTAATATATTGTTTAGCTAATGACGTCTATAAAATTTAACTACAGATTAAATAATGTGACTTCAAAAATTCAGACGAAATACTCTTAAATAAATAATGATGATGATTTTTTTTCCAAAGAACCTATAAAAGATCAATTGATTTTTTTGAAAAAAAATTCAATTATTCTATTGTTACTGGTTACTCAATATCATTTTTCAAAATAATAATATGGACAGCTCCAAATATTTTTTGGGTGAAAAGAAATCAATTTATATGAAGATATAATGAAAAGATTTTAATTTTTTACTTATAATTGGCATCCATTTGGTGTATATAAAGTTGAATTATTCAAATCGATATTTAATGAATGTTTTGAAATTGTAAAAGGTATCTATATAAAACCTAACTTTAATCAAGCTATGCTAATGAGATACTTTTCATACACTGTGAAGTTACATTCTTTAATTGAAGGAAAAATAAAATTTATAAATAAATGCATGAACTTAACAATTTATCATGAAAATAACTGGGGCAAACAACATGGTTTAATTAACCCATTAGAAACATTCTATAGTAAAGATTTTTTAGATTTAATAGTTAAATTAAAAAAATCAATAGTTAACAGGTATAATTTCAACAATGATATAATTAATAAATTTTTACATTTGGTTATTTCCAACGATAAACATATTTCAAAATATAGTTTACAGAAAAAAAATTTTTTAGAAAAAGTCTCTAATTTATCACTAAAAAAATTATATGAAAATATCTCACTAAAACTTGTAAAAACATTTAATAATAGACAGTATATTTTAGAAAATGGACAAAAAATTGTCGATTATCTAAAAAGTCAAAAATAATAATGGATATTCTTAGAATATATTTAATTTGTTTTAATAATAAGAAATTAAAGTTAGCAGCATTATTAATTCTAGTGCTATTTGGCACTTTTTTGGAGACTTTAAGTATAGGCCTTTTAATTCCATTATTAAGTATAATTGCTAATGAGATATCTGAGATACATATAAAAATAAGTGAAATTTTTACAAATATTCCATTTATTTTAAATTATCTTTTATCATTAGATAAATTTGCACTCATTGTTTTAAGTTTAACAATTATTACAATTATTTTTACCTTAAAAACAATTTTCCTAATTTTTGTTGGTTGGTTTTCTGCACGATTTATTTATGATATTCAAAGAAAATTATCAAAAACATTATTTTCGAGCTATTTAAATAGACCATATTCTTTTTTTCTTAATAAAAATTCGTCTGAACTAATGAGAAACACTACTGGTGAAGTTGGTGTATTTGTGGGTCAAGTTTTAATTCCATTAGTTTATTTATTCACAGAGTCAACGGTTGTTATATTTTTGACAATATTTTTGCTTTATATAGAACCGGTCGGTACTTTGATCGTCTTTTTATTTTTTTTAATATTTATTTTTTTTTCCAACTATTTAACTAAAGATATAATTTTTAAATGGGGAAAACTTAGGCAGTCAGAAACAGGAATGGTGATCAAAACACTTCAAGAAAGTTTTGGTGCAATTAAAGAAGTAAAACTTTTTAATTTTGAAAAAGAATTTATAGATAAATTTCATAAGCACAATGCATCAGCGAATAGGGCTGAAAGTAATTTAATGGCTTTTCAAAATGTACCAAGATATGGAATTGAATATCTTGCATTAATTTGTTTTATAGGTTTTATATTTTTTTTTGTTTATTCTGGTAAAGATTTTAACTTATTAATTCCTCTTTTAGCAATTTATGCAGCTAGCGCTTTTCGTTTATTGCCTTCTGCAAATAGAATTGTAATGAATATTAATGCTTTAAGATATGGTCTTCCAGTTATAAAAATAATTAAAAATGAGTTATTTACTGCCAACAATCAAATGCCTAACGAAGTTAATACTTTTAAAAATATCAATTTCAACTTGATGGAGTTTGAAAATGTTAATTTTAGTTATAGCAAAAATGGAAATTTAATTTTTAAAGATTTGTCGTTTCAAATTTCAAAAGGAGATGTGATAGGAATTTATGGTCCTTCAGGGTGTGGAAAAAGCACACTAGTTGATTTGATATGTGGTTTAATTACACAAAACAGCGGCCAAATTAAAGTAAATAATATGAGAATTGAACAAATTAAAAAATCATGGCAAGCTATATTGGGTTATGTCCCTCAATCACCCTTTTTTTTTGATGATAAAATTAAAATAAATATTGGTTTTAGGTTCAATGAGAATGAATTAGATGAAAATAAAATTTTAAAAAATATTAATGAAGTTGAACTAGATCAATTTATTGAAAATTTACCTAATGGAATAAATACTAAAATAGGTGAAAAAGGAGCAAGAATTTCAGGAGGACAAAAACAGAGAATAGCAATTGCAAGAGCGCTTTACAAAAATTCGCAATTATTAATAATGGATGAAGCCACAAGTGCATTAGATGTTAACGTTGAAGATAAAATTATAAATTCAATTAATAAGATAAAAAGAGATAAAACTATTATGTTAATATCTCATCGTAAATCTTCATTAAAAATATGTAACAAAATTTTTAAATTAGATGGTTCAGGGCAAGTTAAAGTTTGTAAATTTGAGGAGCTATAGTAATAAGAAGTCATAATGAAAAAAAAAAACAAAGAAATTTGTATTCTTGGATTAGGCTATGTTGGGTTAACATTATCAGCAACACTTGCTGATTTAGGTTATAAAATTACTGGTGTTGAAATACGTAAAGAGGTTTTAAATAATTTAAGAAATAAAAAATCACACTTTTATGAACCACACTTAAATAAAATATTAAATAAGATTATTTCTAATAAAAGTTTTAAATTTTATAGTAAAATTCCAAAGGATTGGGTTGGTAACACCTACATTATTACTGTCGGTACACCTCTTGATAAAAGAGGTAGGTCCAGAATTGACTTAATAAAAAATGTTAGCAATGAGGTAAAAAACTCAATAAAAGAAAATGGTTTGGTAATTTTAAGATCTACAGTTAAGGTTGGTACTACAAGAAACATAGTAAAAAATATTATTGAACAAAAAATTAATAAATTTGATATCGCTTTTTGCCCAGAAAGAACTCAAGAAGGTAAAGCATTAACAGAAGTTAAAAAAATACCACAAATTATTGGAGGTATTAATGTTAAATCAGCGAATAGAGCAAAAAATATTTTTAATAAGGTTACAAAAAATAATTTAATTGTTTCCTCATTAGAAACAGCAGAGCTTATTAAATTAGTAGATAATTCTCAAAGAGACGTTTATTTTTCTTACGCGAATGAGATTGCAAAGATTTGTGATGAACTAAAAATAAGTGCTACAGAGGTAATTAATACTGGAAAATATAAATATGGAAGAACAAATCTAGCTCTTCCTGGTCCAGTGGGTGGTCCTTGCTTAATTAAGGATACTTATATTTTAAATGAAAGTTTAATTAATAAAAAATCAAAACCTAATATAGCCTTAGCAGCGAGAAGAATTAACGAAAATCTACCAAAAGACATAATTTTTCAGATTAAACAAGACTTAAAAAAAAAATTTAAAAAAATAAATAAAATATCTCTATTAGGGTTCGCCTTTAAAGGGAATCCACCAACTGATGATACGAGAGACTCTATATCAATAAAATTTTATAAAGAATTAAAAAAAAATTTTCCCTATAGTGATATATCTATTTTTGATCCGTTGGTGAAAATGGATGAATATATTAAATTCAGATTTAAAAGATCTCAAAGCATTTCTGAAAGTTTCAAAAATGCTAATTTAGTAATAATTTTAAATAATCATAATTTATTTAGAAATCTTGATCTGAATAAAAAGAGTGATTTAATGAGATCTAAAGGAATAATATATGATTGTTGGAATTTATTCAAAAAGTCAAATTTGAAATTAAAAAAGAATGTAATTTACTCAGCATTTGGAAATAAATGAAAAAAAAAATTTTAATAACTGGTGGAACTGGTTTTATAGGTTCTGCAATTACAAATAAATTAGCTATAGATAATGATGTTATCGTAGTCGATAATAATCAGCGTGGCTTTAATAAAAGATTAGATAAAATTAGAAATAAAATCAAAATTATTAATTTTGATATCAGAGATGAAAAGCAGTTTATAAATGCTTCAAAAAATGTAGATACTATTATTCATGCTGCATATGTAAATGGAACAGAGACTTTTTACAAAAAACCAAAAGAAATTGTAGATATTGCAATTAAAGGCATGCTTAATGTTTTAAATGCATGTGAAATGAATAAAATTAGGGAACTAGTACTTCTGTCAAGCTCTGAAGTTTATCATCATGCTAAAATTATACCTACACCAGAAGATATTTCATTAATAATTCCTGATATTAAAAATCCTAGATTTTCGTATGGAGGGGGAAAAATTGCATCAGAGCTGATGTTAATGAGCTATTGCAAAGAAAATTTTGATAAAGCAATTATAATTAGACCGCATAATGTTTATGGACCAGATATGGGTAGAGAGCATGTTATTCCACAACTAATTGATAAATTAAATTTTATAAAGAAAAATAATAGTAAAATTTTAGAAATCCAGGGTGATGGCTCTGAAACAAGAGCTTTTATTCACATTGATGATTTTGTTGAGGGTTTTGATATTGCATTAAAAAAAGCCCAACACTTAGATATTATAAATATAGGAAATGATAGAGAAATTAAAATTTTGGAATTAGTTAAAATGATTTTAAAAGTTATGAAAATAGACTGTAATATTAAAAGTGGAGAATTAAGAAAAGGTAGTACACTTAGAAGATGTCCTGATATTTCAAAACTTAGACAACTTGGCTTCAAGCCAAATATACTTTTAGAACATAGTTTATCAGAAATAATAAAATGGTATAGCAATAATAAAAAATGAAAATAGCATTTTTTACACACTGTCTTCCATCAAGAGACTCACATGGTGCTGCAGAAACATGCTATTCAATAATTAAGTTTCTTAAATCTCAAAATCATGAAATAATTTTAAATATTATTGCTGATGATAATGAATATAATTTATCTCATAATAATAGTGCACAAATAAACAATTATTGTAAAAAGAAAAATATATATAAAATTCCAAAAAGAAAAAATTTGTTAAAAAATTTTTTAATTAACCCTCTTAATTTTTTTTTTCCAAAAAAAAACTTAATTTTCCCATCATATGATTTAGAAAATAATGTTATATCTGACTTAAAAATTGATAAGCCTGATGTTATATTTATTTATCACTGGATAGCAGCAGCGCCTGTTCTTAATTCTAAAATTCCAAAATTATTAATTACTGGAGATTTAATTCATATGCCATTTGAGACCAGAATGCTCCATAGGAAAAAACTTGGTTTAGATAGAAAATTTAATTTGAGTTTTTTAGTAAAATTTACTGGTGTATTTTGGTTGGGCTTTCATCTTAGAAAACAAATGATAAAAATGTTAAATAAAGCAGATGATGGTGGATCATTTGGGTGGCATGATGCTAATTGGCTAAAAAAAAATGGAGCACCAAAAAGTAAATACTTTAAAACATCTTTGGTAGATACTAATCCTAAATTTAATATTGATAAATATGATTTTACTAATAAAAAAAAGTTTAAAATTATAACTGCTTTAAGCAATCTTGAGTCCACATCAACTTTATCTGGAATGGTTTTTTTATTTGAAGAAGTTCTACATAAATTAAAATTTTTAATTGGAGAAAAAAATTTTGAAATACATGTAATCGGCAAGGGTAATTTGCCAGATAGTATAAAAGAATATCAAAAGGATGAGAATATTATTATGAGAGGATACGTTGAGGATATTAATAAAGAATTTGATTCTGCTGATGTTGTTCTTATTCCAACAGCAGTTTTCTTGGGCTTTAGGTGTAGAATTTTAAACGCATTTGCACAAGGTGCTTGTACAATTATTCATTACAACGATGCAATAAATCAGCCTGAAATCAAAAATAAGGAAAATTGCCTAGTTGGAAAGGATGGTGAAGAGGTTTCAAATTTAGTTTATGAAGCTTATAAAGATGTAGAGTTAAGAAAAAAAATAAGAATTAAGGCCAGAAATTTGTATCTTAATAATTTTAGTCCAGAAATTTCTACCCCTATAATTTTAAATAAGTTAAAAGAGTTAGCATTGATTAAAAATGGAATTTAAAATTAACAATACGATAATTTCAAGATCTAGTGATCCATATATTATAGCTGAGGCGTGTGATAATCATTTTGGTAATATGAATTATGCAATCAAAATGATAGAGGAGTCAAAAAAAGCAGGTGCAAGTGCAGTTAAATTTCAACATCACTTACCTGATGAAGAAATGTTACCTGATATACCAATGTCTGATAATTTTTCTGAACCACTTTATGAATTTTTAAAAAAAAATGCACTTAAATTAGAAGACCATATTAAATTAAAGCAAGCATGTGATAGAATTGGCATAACATATCTTTGTACTCCATTTTCTTTTAAAGCTGCTGAAGAAATAAATAAACTTGTTCCAGTTTTTAAAATTGGTTCAGGAGAAATGGCAGATTTACCAACATTAAAAAAAATAATTAAATTTAAAAAAGGTATGATTATTTCTACCGGAATGTCAGTCATTGATGAAATAACTAGAACTTATGATTTAGTTTCCAAGGAAGTCCCCCTAGTTTTGATGAACTGTATAAGTGAATATCCTGTAAATTATGAAGATATGAACTTAAATGTAATTTCAAGAATGCTTAAAATTTATCCTAATGCAATAATAGGTCACTCAGATCATTCATCTGAATTATTTACTAGTTTTTCGGCAATTACTTTGGGTGCTAAGGTGATTGAAAAACATGTAATCTTAGATAAAAAAATGAAAGGTCCTGATCAGGAAGTTTCTATAGACTTTAATCAACTAAGTGAATTAGTTAAAACAAGTAAACAAATTAGTAAAACATTAGGTGATGTTAAAAAGATTCACCCGAATGAAAAACAAATTAGAGCATGGGCATATAGAAGTATTGTTTCAATCAAAGATATCCCAAAAGGAAAAATTATTGATCAAAATGATATTTGGTGCAAAAGACCTGGAACAGGAATACCTTCTCATGAAATGGAAAATATCATTGGAAAAAAAACAAAGAATGATATTAAAAATAATTCTTTATTAATATGGGAAGATTTAGATTAAAAAAATGAGACTATTATTCTTGTTGGGATCAAGAGGAGAATGGGGTTATATCAAACCGATAATAGATATATGTAAGGTACAAAAAATTAAGTATTCTATTTGTGCCACAAACATGGTTCTACTTCCAAATTATGGATCCTTGATCAAAGAAGTTAAAAAAAATTACAATGTAAGTGATGAAATATATATGGCACTTGAAGGAAGCAATCATTACGTTATGACAAAATCTTTAGGTATTTTTCTAAGTTCATTTATTGATGTGATTAAGAGACAAAAACCTTCATGGATTGTATTAGCTGGAGATAGAGGTGAACAATTGATGGGAGCAGTTGCTGGTGCTTACACATATACACCTGTAGCACATATTCAAGCAGGCGAAAGATCTGGAAATATAGATGGAGTCGTAAGGCACTCTTTATCAAAACTTGCACATTTGCATTTTGCTTCAAATAATGATGCTAAAAAAAGATTAATTAAGATGGGAGAGGAAAAGCATAGAATCTTTAACACAGGCGCCCCACAAATAGACGACATGAAAAAAAATAAATTTAAAGATGAATACATAAAAAAATACTTCAATATTGACACAAAGAGATCTTTTATTTTAGTTGCAATGCATCCGGTTACTGAGGAGTATGGCCAAGCTGAAAATCAAGTAAAAATATTGATTGACTCACTTAATTCGGTTAAACAAAAAAAAATTTGGATATTACCAAATATAGATGCTGGTGCAGACTTAATTAGGAAAACATTGATTGAAAATAGAAATTCAGATACTTTAATTTTTAAAAATTTATCAAGAGAAATTTACCTAACTTTATTGAGAAGATCAAAATTAATTATAGGTAATTCAAGTTCGGGAATTTTAGAAGCACCATCTTATTCTGTGCCAGCAATAAATTTAGGAAGAAGACAAAATAATAGAGTTCAAGCAAAAAATGTAATTAATTCAGATTTTAAAAAAGAAAAAATTCTTTTATCGATTAAAAAAGCTACTTCAAATAAATTTATTAACACTTGTAAGAAAATAAAAAATCCATATGGAGATGGTAACTCCTCAAATAGAATTATAGAAATATTAAAAAAATCAATAATAGATGATAAAATGTTAATTAAAAATATAACATATTAATTACATGAAGAAATTTAAAAATTATATAATCTCTCAAAATTCAACTTTAATTATGGCATGTGATGCAATTAGTAAAAATAAAAGTAGATGTGTTTTAATTGAAAATAAAAAAAAGATTATAGGGATTGTAAGTGAGGGAGATATCATAAGAGCATTTTTAATGGGAGCAGATATAAATTCTAGAGTTAAGGATTATATTAATCTCAGTTTTATATTCTTCAATAAAAAAGATCTTAATAAAGCAAAGTTAATTTTTAAAAAAAAACAAATTACTTTAATCCCAATTTTAAAAAATAATATGAAACTTGCTGATCTAATAACTCTCAACGACATATTAGAGTCAAAATAATGAATTTTATTGTTATCCCAGCGAGAGCAGACTCAAAAAGAGTAAGAAATAAAAATATTAAGAAATTAGACGGGAAACCATTAATTAATTATATTTTTGAAAAATTAAATAACAAAAAGATTAGAGAGAAAGTATATGTTACATCAGATAGTTTAAAAATAAAAAAATTGACAGAGATGTTTAAAAAAATAAAGTTTATCAAAAGACCAAAAAAATATGCCTTGCCAAATTCCTCAATAGAAGAAGCTTTAATTCATCTTATACTAAAAGAAAATCTTCAGAAGTATGAGTGGGCTATAACTATTCAGCCTAATTCACCTTTTGTAAAATTAAAAACTATAGAAAATATAATCAATCTAACAAAAAATACCAAAGCAAATTGTATAATGACTGTAAATAAAAATATTTCTGATTTATGGTATAAAAAAGATAATTTTTTTTTAAAAAGATTGTTTCCCAATGCCCCTAGAAGCTCTCAAAAAAGAAAACCTTTGTATGAGGAAAATAGTGCAATTTATGCAACTAGAGTAAAACATTTGCTTAGTACAAAAAAAATATTTAATAAAAAAGTTTTTTTTTATGAAATATCTAAGATAGAAGGAATTGATATCAATGATAAAACTGATTTTTTTATTGCAGATTCTTTAAAAAAAAATGGATATTAAAAAACTAAAAATCTTAAAAAAAAAAAAATTCAGTTGGTTAGTTACTGGGGTGTCAGGCTTTATTGGAAAAAATATTTTAAATTATTTAATTTTAAATGATCAAATAGTTATTGGCTTTGATAAAAATAACATAGTTAAGTCAGATTATGATAAAATTTTTAGTAATTATCCAAATAGAAAAAAAAATTTTATCTTTAAAAAACAGGATTTAGCAAATCCAAATTTTATAAAAAAAGACAAAATTAAAATAGACTTTGTTCTTCACCACGCAGCATCGTCTTCAGTACCTCTTTCAATTAAAAAACCAAAGCAAGTCTTTGATAATAATGTAAAATCTTTTCAAAATATTTTGGAATATTGTAAGTTACAAAAAATTAAAAAAATTATTTATGCATCGAGTAGTGCTTTATACTCAGACAAGAAAAATACTAATGAAAATATTAAAATAAATAATTTAAAGTCAGTATATGCTGAGAGCAAACTGGCAAATGAAAAAATTGCAAATTTATATTCTGAGGAGTTTAAAATGAATATTATAGGCCTAAGATATTTTAATGTTTATGGCCCATTTTGTAAAAAAAAAGGAATGAATCTTCCAGTAATAAATAATTGGATCCAATCACTTTTGTTAAATAAACATGCCGAATTGTATGGGTCAAAAAATCAAACTAGAGATTTTATTTATGTTAAAAATATAGTTGAATTAAATATTCTCTTATCTTTAAGTAAAAATAAAAAAAAAATCTATAATATAGGAACTGGTAAATCTACTAGACTTAATAATTTATTTAAAATTTTAAAAAAAAATGTCAATATATCTCAAAAAAAAAACTCAAAGTTAATTTATCTTAGAGAAAGAACTGGTGATATAAAAAATTCAAAAGCTAACATAAGAAGTTTAATTACTGAATTTAAGATTACAAATAAATATTTTGTAAATTTAGACAGTGGATTAAAAGAGACAATAAAATATTTTATATAATAGTGAAAAAAAATAAAATTTATATAGGAGGTGGTTTTAGTGAAGATCAACTTCTATGGATAATCCCTATCATTTCTAATTATTTCAATAATTCTAAACAAAATATAATTTATATTGAAAATAAATTATCTAAAACTTTTCTAGAAAGTTCAATTTTTAAGAAGTACCTAAAAAATTTTAAAATGTTAGATCAAAATAATTTACATTTTTTTAAATCAAAATTTGTAAGGTATCTTTTTGTAATTTTTAAGAATTTTTTAAAAATTTTTTTTTTTATTTTTTTCGTTAATAGAAATTCAATTTTAAAAAAAAAAAATAAATGGTTTAGTTTTCAATTTTATCATAGTTTTTGGGACACCTCTTTAAATTATTGTAAGGATGGTCAATTAGAACCAAGTTTTCTAAACAAATTTATTGCGATTTCTAGATGTTGTATGGCTCTAGATATGGCAAAAAAAATTCACAAAGCAGGTGTAAAGTTTGTTTTTCTTGGGCACACAGTATACGTAAATAGAGCTTTATTCGCTTATTTAAGAAGTAAAAAAATAAAAATTTTTACTCAGGCGGCATTTAATTTGCACAGTCAGTCAAAATTGAAAGATAATTCTTGGTTATATATATCAAAAGGTAAATTATCTTTGGTTAAAAAAAAGGTTAATATAAATCAAATTAATCAATACTTTATTAAAAGAAACAAAGGAAAAGGTAACTATTACGACTCAGAAAATGCACTTAAGGGAATTAAAAAAAATACCAACTTAAAAGATTTTAACACTTTATTTCTTCATGTATTTAGAGACTCTCCTTATAATTTTATAGATAAGAATAGAATTTTTGTAGATTACTTTGATTGGATTATAAAAACACTAAAAATTCTCAAAGATAGTAAAGAGAAATGGATCATTAGATATCATCCTAGTCATAAAAGATGGGGAGAAGATCAATCTATTACTCTTAAAAAAATTATCAATATTGCATTTAACAATTCTACTTTACCAAGTAATATTTTTATAGATGAAGGAATTTATTCTAATCTTTATTTAATCAAAAATTCAAAAAAAATTGTAACTTTTAATGGCTCAGTTCAGTTGGAGGCAGCTTGTTTTGGCAAAAAGGTGATAACAATTGTATCAAATTTTAAAAATCTAAATTTAGAGATTGATATATGCCCTAAAAACCTTTCGGAATATAAAAAATTTTTATTGATTGGTAGTCAGCAATATTCTGCTTTTTCAAAATTAAACGTTAATCAAATTCTTAATTCAAGGTATTTATTATATATAATTGAAAATATTCATTATTTAAAAAAAGATTTAAATGCTTCAGAAATTTATAGAGGTGATGGAGAAAAGTTAAGGAAAGTAAATTTCAAAAAAATAATGTTAAATATCGAAGCAAACAAAGGATTTTTTTTGAAAAATTCCATATATTTAAAAGAAGGTGGAACTCACACAATATCAAAAAGGTTTATCAATTATTTTATTGACCATCAAAAATCAAATATATAGATATAAATAAATGTACAAACTACTTATCACTGGAAATCTAGGATACATCGGACCTGTTCTTACTAATTATTTAAAAAAAAAATATAAAAAAAAAATACACATTACAGGCATAGATTGTGATTATTTTAAAAATTTTAAAAGTGATGTATTTAATTTTGAAAAAAATTCAGTTGATCATCAAATTTATGAAGACATAAGAAGCTTCTCAATTTTAAAAAATAAAGTTAAATACGATGGAATAATTTTACTAGCTGCAATTTCCAATGATCCAATCGGTAACAAATTTGCTAAGCAAACCTATGAGATAAATATCATAGCCAATACAAAATTGATTAAAGAGGCAGTTAAAATAGGTATTAAAAATATTACTTTTGCTGGAAGTTGTAGTATTTATGGAAATTCAGGTCGGTTAGTAAAAAAAAGTAAAAGTGAAAATGATCATTTAAATCCTTTAACTCCTTATGCTATTTCAAAAGTTGAAATAGAGAAAATTGCAAAAAAACTGAACCTTAAAAAAACAATATTTACATCTTTAAGATTTGCAACTGCATGTGGAGTTTCAAGTGGACTAAGACTTGATTTAGCTTTAAATCAAATGACCTGGAGTGCAGTGGTAAAAAAAAAAATTATACTTCATTCAGATGGTTCACAATACAGACCTTTAATTGATGTTGAAGATATGTGTAGGGCCATGGATTGGTCTATACATAGAAAAAAAAATAATGGGGGAAAATGTTTATTTTTGAATGTAGGTAACAAAAAATCTAATATTAAGATTATAGATATTGCAAATAAAATTCAATCTATACTTCCTAAAATTAAAATCATTAAAAATAAGAATGCACCAGTCGACAAAAGATCATATAAAGTAAACTTTCAAATATTTTATCGATTAGCAAAAAACTATACACCAAAAAAAAATATTAAAAAAACTATTAAGGAGTTAATCATGTATTTTTCTGAAAATAACTTAATTGATCATCCTGAATTTGAAACATTATTAAAAAGATTAGATTTATTGAACAAAAAAATTGAAAAAAAAATATTAGATAAAAACTTGAAATACATAAGATAAAATTTTTTAAATAAAATCTTCTAAAATTAAAAAATATGTTTATAAATTAGCAAAAAAAATTGTAATTGTATGCCTTGTAAATCATGTAATAAAAAAGTTAATAAAATTCTAATTGACTTAGGATCGGCACCATTATCAAATAATTTACTAAATAAAGTTGACGAGTCTGAAAAATGGTATCCTTTAAAAGTTATGATTTGTGATAAATGTTGGTTGGCCCAAGTAAGCCACAATTTAAGTTCAAGTGAAGTTTTCAATAAAGATTATCCTTATTTTAGTAGTGTTTCAAAAAGTTTACTTATAAATTCCAAAAAATATGTGGAGGAAGTTTCAAATAAATTTTTAAAAAATAAAAAGAATAATAAAGTTCTAGAAGTAGCTTCAAATGATGGATATCTGCTTCAATATTTCAAAAATAAAAAATTTGTATCTAAAATAATTGGAATAGAACCAACACCTGAGGCAGCAAAAATATCAAGAAAAAAAAAAATTAAAACATTGGAAGTTTTTTTTGAAAAAGAAGAAGCAAAAAAAATAGATAAAAAATTTGGTAAATTTGATTTGATAATTGCTAATAATGTAGTTGCTCATATACCAAATATTAATTCGTTTATTGAAGGTATAAAAAAATTGTTATCAAAAAATGGAATTGCAACTATTGAGTTTCAATATTTGGTAGATCTAATAAAAAAAAATATTTTTGATAATATTTATCATGAACATTATTATTATTATTCTTTTACATCTTTTAATAAAATTTTAGAAAGATTTAATCTAAAAGCATTTAATTATGATAAAATAGAAGCACAAGGAGGTAGTCTAAGAATTTATATAACACACAAAAA
>ERZ807291.2497-NODE-2497-length-27610-cov-105.722373_pt1 | contig 27610 bp, 25 predicted proteins | sample MGYA00521257_ERZ807291 | MGnify/ENA primary metagenome ERZ807291 (study PRJEB31413, sample SAMN03169783) | marine metagenome | biome: Marine; feature: Water; material: Subsurface seawater | place: North Sea | collected 2011-04-28 | depth 1 m m ...
CTTTCAAAATATAATACTGAACCTCAATATTTATCCTATTTATCACAGGTTATCAGCCAAATGCTTCAAAACACCAACCCTATAGTTGAAGATTGGGAAAGTTATAGAAACACCTTCATTAGTTCGGTTGAAAATACCGCTACTTCTAGTGTAAATAAAATGACTAATGACTTTATCTACTATTACGAAAAGGGATTTAGAGCTAATAAATTTGGTATACCGGCTGGAGTATTTTCTGGTGGAGCTTTGCCAGATAAAATTGAGGCTTTTCATAATCAAAATATTTCCAAAGCATTAGCCTTAGAAGGTTTTCAAGCTATTAAAAACTTTTATAATGGAAACGGAGGAGTTAGTTTAAGACAATATATATCAGAAGTTTCAACTGCAGAGTACTCTGATTTATCGACAGAGATACTAGATCAGTTTAATATTGCTGAAAGTTTAATAAATGGGCTCGATGATAATTTTTATAATCAAATTTTAACAAATAATATTCAAGTACTTGAAGCATATGATGCAATTCAACAAGGAACTATTTTGTTGAAAACAGACATGCTTTCTGTTTTACAAATTCCAACTGATTACGTTGATGCTGATGGTGACTAAATTATTTTGAAATAATTAAATTTCTTTTAAGATTCTCTAACTATATTAGAGAATCTTTTTTTTATAAATATGAATTCAAAAATCAATAACTATATAAATTTAAATACTAATTCTAGTCCTTTAGCTGTTTTTAGAATTGGGTTTGGTTTAATGATGCTATATAGTATTCTTAGATTTTGGAATAAAGGATGGATCTATACTCTGTACATTGAACCTAAATTTCATTTTAAATACTATGGATTTGATTGGGTTAAAGATTTAGGGAATTACAACTACATAATATTTATTATCTGTATAATTAGCTCAATTTTTATAACAATTGGTTATAAATATAGAGCTTCAATGGTTTTGTTCTTTTTGTCCTTTACCTACATAGAATTAATTGATAAGACTACATATTTGAATCATTATTACTTTATAAGTATTCTAAGTTTTTTAATGATTTTTTTACCTGCTAATGCATGTTTCTCAACAGATAATATTTTAAGAAAAAAAAACTATAAAGATATCCCGAAATGGTCAATTGATTGCATCAAACTATTACTTTCAATTGTATATTTTTATTCTGGCTTAGCAAAAATTAACTCAGACTGGCTTTTCAATGCCATGCCTTTAAAGTTATGGTTACCTTCAAAATATGATATCCCTTTAATTGGTGAGACATTCATGCAGCAAGAATGGGTTCATTATTTTATGAGCTGGGGTGGTATGTTTTATGATTTATCAATCCCTTTTTTATTGTTGTACAAAAAGACTAGAATAATTGGGTTTATTCTTGTAATATTTTTTCATCTCTTTACCGGAGTTCTCTTTCCTATAGGAATGTTTCCATACATTATGATTGTTGGTTCTCTTATATTCTTCGATTATAATGTTCATGAAAAAATAATTAAATGGATTAAAAAAATAATTGAGCCAATTAGAAAAAAGTTTATTATTAATAAAAAAATAAAAGAAGAAAGTATAACTATAAAAAATAGGAAAATTGTGTTGTCAATAATTTCTGTGTTTTTTGTAATTCAACTATTTTTGCCCTTTAGATATCTATTATATCCAAGTGAATTGTTTTGGAGCGAGGAAGGTTACAGGTTTTCTTGGAGAGTTATGTTAGTTGAAAAGATAGGTTACACAACTTTTAAAATAAAAAGTAAAAAAAGCGAATCTTACTTTTATGTAAATAATGAAGAATTTTTAACTTCATTTCAAGAAAAGCAAATGAGTTTTCAGCCAGATTTTATTTTAGAATATGCGCACTTTTTAGGCGATCATTACACATCAAAAGGCTACTCAGATGTTGAAGTATATGCAGATAGTTATGTATCATTGAACGGAAGGTCTAATAAACGTTTTGTAAACTCGGAAGTAGATCTTTATAAAGAAAAAGAGTCATTTAAAAATAAAAAATGGATAATTCCAATAGACGATGAAATTAAGGGTTTTTAAAATATTTATTTTTATAAGTTTACTTTCAATGTTCTCTCATGCGAGTAATAAAGTTTTTGGAATTATTTCTGAAGAAGGCTCTAACACAAAAATCAGTAATGTAAGTATTTATGATAATGATTCTGGTTTATTAGCCATCTCAGATTCAAAAGGCTATTACGAGTTTTACTCTGAATCAGACACCTTAAGTTTATTTTACTATTTGGAAGGTAGGCCTTTTATTGAAAAACAAATTTTACTAGACAAAGATTATAATATTGATATAGTATTTCCAGTTTTTATAGAAGAGCTATCCGAAGTAGTAGTGACTACAATAAATAGAAAAACTTTTGAATTAAAAAGATTAAATGACGTAGTAGGTACATCTCTTTATGCTGGAAAAAAATCAGAAGTGATTCTAGTAAATCAATCTATGGCAAATTTAGCTTCAAACAATTCCAGACAAATCTATAGCCAGGTAGCTGGTTTAAATATTTTTCAAAACGATGATGCAGGCTTGCAAATTCATATCGGGGGAAGAGGCTTAGATCCAAATAGAACTTCAAATTTCAATACACGTCAAAATGGATATGACATGAGTGCTGATGTTTTAGGCTATCCTGAAAGTTATTACTCTCCTCCTGCTGAGGCTCTTGAAGAAATTCAAATTGTAAGAGGTGCAGCATCACTACAATATGGAACACAATTTGGCGGACTAGTAAATTTCATATTAAAAAAGCCAGTAAAAAATAAGTTTATGCAGGTTATTGCTAGAAATACTCTAGGAAGCAATGGCCTATATACAAACTTTACAAGTGTAAGTGGTACTAATAAAAAACTTAGTTATTTTGCTTATGTAAACACTAAAAAAGGAGATGGTTTTAGAGACAATTCAAGCTATGACTCAACAAACTCACATTTGTATTTAGCATATGATTTTAATCAGAAAACAAAATTATCGTCCGAGGTGAGTTATCTTACTTATTTAGCTCAACAAGCAGGTGGTCTTTCAGATAGCATGTTTAATCAAAGCCCTTTTCAGTCTAATAGAGCAAGAAATTGGTTTGAATTGAAGTGGTTTCTTTACAATATAAAACTGGAGCATAAAATTTCAGAAAAAACAAACTTTTCTTTCAATTTTTTTGGATTAAATTCACAGAGGAATGCCCTAGGAGTTAGATATAATAGAGTTGATCAAATAGATTCTGGAGAAGAAAGAGATTTAATAAAAGGGGATTTTAATAATTATGGTTTTGAATCTCGATTATTACATAATTATAATTTTCTAAACAAGAAATCTATATTCTTGTTTGGCCTTAAATACTATAAATCTAATAACACATCTGTTCAAGGTCCTGGAACTGATGGATATGGTCCTAACTTTGACTTTCAATACCAAGATTATCCATACTACAATAATCAATCTAATTATAAATATCCCAATCAAAATATATCACTATTTACAGAAAATATATTTTATATATCAGATAGATTTTCACTAACTCCAGGGATTAGATATGAAAATATAAAAACTGAAAGTGACGGATATTATAGTCAAATTAATTTTGACAATGCAGGAAATGTGATATTCGACAATACAGTTTTTGAAAATCAAACAAGAAAAAGATCTTTCTTATTATTTGGTTTAGGAGGTAGCTATAAACCAAATAAGTACATAGAAATGTATGCTAATGCATCACAAAATTACAGATCTGTGACCTTCTCAGATATTAGTATTTTTAATCCTGCATTTGTTATAGATCCAGACATATCTGACGAAAAAGGGTATACAATCGATTTAGGTATAAGAGGTAATAATAAAAAACTAATTTCTTATGATATCAGCCTATTTCATTTATTTTATAATGATAGAATTGGTTTTACTCAAATTGTATCTCCAGATGGAAATATAAAAAGTCAAAGAGGAAATGTTGGAAATGCAGTAATTTTTGGAGTAGAGTCTATTATAGATTTTAATTTAAATAAAATATTTATTCGAGATAATAATTTTATTTTTAATTACTTTATTAATACTTCAGTAATTGAATCAGAATATATCAAGTCTGAGACTAATGGTATTGCAGGTAAAAGATTAGAATTTGTTCCTAAGCTAAATATAAAAACTGGGACAAAAATTGGATATAAAAATCTACTATTAAATATTCAATATACATACTTATCTAACCAATTTACCGATTCCTCTAATTCTATAGAAAGTAATTTAAGTGGGGTTATAGGACAAATTCCAGCGTATGATATACTTGATTTCTCTTCATCATATAGACTTAAAAACTATAAATTAGAGTTTGGAATAAATAACATATTAGATAATCATTACTTTGTAAGAAGAGCAACAGGATATCCTGGACCTGGAATTATTCCTTCACCACCGCGCAACTACTATGTAACTTTGGAGTTGAAATTTTAAAAATAATTGAGACAATTTGGTGGGAAATAAATCAAATCGTCTTTTTCAAAACTCACACAAATAACTTCATTTTTTTTGTAAGATACTGAGCTAAATATATTCCAACTTTCTTGTCCATATTTGGCAGTAATATTATATTCTTTACCTTGAAATAAAGATTTTTCAACAATAAGTTTAACTTCAGATTTTTCGACAATATTTATTTTTTCAGGTCTAATATAGTACGGCTTACTATCCATTTCATATTTATTGATACTACCTAATATTCTTGCACAATAGCAATTTGCTGGCTTACAATACATCTCAACTGGATCGCTATATTGTTGAAGTTTACCAGCTTTAAAAACCAATATTTTATCAGCAATATTAAGTGAATCATTAATATCATGAGTTACTAATATTGTAGTAGTTTTAGTAGTCTTAATTATTTGATAAATCTCATCTCTAATAGAATGTTTTATAGCTACATCTAGATTACTAAATGGCTCATCTAACAGTAATAAATCAGGCTCTCTAATTAATGCTCTAGCAATACATGCTCTTTGTTGTTCACCTCCTGAGAGCTCATGTGGAAATCTATCAGTGAGATCGGATAGATTTGTTAATGACAACATATAATCTAAATTCTTTATATACTTCTTATCAAGGTTAAATATTATATTATCTTTCAAATTCAAATGAGGAAAAAGTGGGTAATCTTGAAAAACAAAACCTATTTTTCTATCTTGAGGTCGAACAAAAACATCTTTATCATTAAGGGTTTTGTCATTAAGAACTATAGATCCAGAATTTATATTTTCTAAACCTGAAATACATTTTAAAAAAGTTGTTTTACCTACTCCACTTTCCCCTAAGAAAGAAACAATTTCACCTTTTTCAACAGAAAAGTCTAAAGACTCAATAAGTGGGTCTTTTTTATTATAAAATTTAATAAGATTACTTACTCTAAGATGCATTTATTTGTTTATTAATAATATATTTCAAAAATATCAGCATAACACTACCAATTAAAATAATAGCTAATGAGTAAGTACTAGACTCTACCATCATCTCCTCAATAGCAAACTCATAAGTTTGTGTAGCTAAGGTGTCAAAATTAAATGGCCTAAGTATTAATGTTATTGGCAATTCTTTCAATAAGTCTACAAAGGTAACAATAAATGCAGTTATTAAAGCAAGTCTATTTATTGGGAAATGAATCTTTTGAAGTATTCTAAATGGTCCCAGTCCAAGTGTTTTAGCAGTATCATCATAAGAATCAGGTTGCTTTTCAAGACTTGATTTAATTGGGGATTTACCAACAGCTAAAAAACGAAAAACGTATGCATAAATTAAAACATAAAAAGATCCAACTAATGAAAAGGAATTAAGCATAGGAACTTTAGTAAATAATAAAATAACTCCTAATCCTATTACAGCACCAGGAATGACATATCCTAAGGATGTAACTTGACTTATAAATGTGTTAAATTTTAGTTTAGATATCTTTTCAACGTAAAGAAATAGTAGTGCGGTAATTATTATTAAAACAGTCGAAATTGTTGAAACTTGTATGGAATTTAAACTAAGCTCGAGTAATCTAGAAAAATCAATATTTTTAATGTTGATAATACTATTATTCAATATATATAAAAACGGTATTAAAAACCCCAATATAAATGGTAGAGAACACAAACTATATATATAAATATATTTATTAGCACTTGGGGTGCTTAGCTTTTCTATTTTTGAATTTGCAGAGTAATAAAATCTAGATTTTTTATAACTTAATTTCTCAATAAACAAAATAGTAAAAACTAAAAAAATTAGTAAGCAAGCAAGCTGGATTGCAGTGTTCTCATTCCCCATTGAAAACCAAGCTCGAAATATTCCTGTTGTATAGGTATTCACCCCAAAATATTTTACTGCTCCATACTCATTTAACACTTCCATAACAACTAAAAACAAACCAGAAAATATTGCAGGTTTTGAGAGTGGAATAATAACCTTGAAAAATAGTTTTGTAGAGGAAAGACCAAGGTTTTTAGACATATTTATGTATGTTGATCCGATTAAACTAAAGGATACTCTAGAGGCTGTATATACATATGGGTATAGTGCTAAACCTAGTATAATTCCTAAAATTTCAATCTGTAAATAATCCTTATTGAATATGTTAGAAAAATCAGGATAGTTATTTCTTAGAAAAGATTGTAATGGACCGGTATAACTCAAAAGATCACTGTAAGTAAAAGCCATTATATATGTTGGAATTGCCAAAGGCAAAAATAGAGCTATATCAAAAAATACTCTAAACTTAAATTTATAATTACTCACATACCATGCAGGAAAAATACCAAATAGTAAAGCAAAAAAACTAGTTATAATTATTAAGTAAAATGTATTAAAACTGTAATCTAAAAGAAGGTTTTTCCATAAATATACAAAAGCAGTTTGTTCAATTTCAAAAATATTACTAAAGAGAAATATTATAGGTAAAAGTAGAATTAAAGCTATTAAACTACTACCTATAATCCATCTCTTATGTTCTAATTGAACAATTTTTTTTATTATTTCCAACCCGATTTATCAAATATTTCGATGGCTTTATTTCTAAAAACACCTAATTGGTTCAAATCTAGTTTATCTTTTTTGAAAGATCCCCATTTTTTTACAATTTCGTTTGGCTCAACATTTGGATTTGCCGGATATTCATAACTAGTATTTGTATAAATTTTTTGAGCAGATTCACTTGTTAAAAATTCCATTAATTTAATTGCATTTTCTTTATTAGGAGCATTCTTAATCAATCCAATTCCAGAAACATTAATGTGACTTCCTGTTTCATCTTCTCCTTGATTCGGAAAAAAGACACCAACAGAATTACCGGCTTTTATTTCTTCTTCATTTTCTGATGAGAGTAAAAGTCCAATATAATAAGAATTAACTATAGCAACATCTCCTTGCCCAGCTGCAATAGCCTTTACCTGATCTCTATCATTTCCTTTTGGGTCTCTAGCAAAGTTCTTTACTAAATCTCTAGCCCATTTTGAGGCAGCGTCTACTCCATTATTAGCTACAATCGATGATAATAATGCCTGATTGTATGCATTGGAAGAAGATCTAACTAAAACTTTATTTCTCCATTTCTCATCTGTTAAATTAGCATAAGTGGATAATTCGTCCGATTTAACTCTATCTTTACTGTACACAAGAATCCTAGCTCTATAAGTTATAGGAATCCAGTATCCATTGACATCTTTTAAATCAACATCTACATTTTGATTAATTATTGGAGAAGATATTTTTTGTAATAAATCTAAATCTTTAGCTTTTTGAAGCTTCCCAGCATCAACAGTGATAAATAAGTCAGCAGGACTATTTTCTCCTTCGTTTTTAAGACGCTCAATAAGTTCATCAGCATTAGCTTTTACAACATTAATCTTTATGCCAGTTTCATTTTCAAAGGCTTCGTATTGATTCTCATCAACTTTGTAGTGTCTCTGACTATATAAATTGATTTCATTAGACTCTTTTGGGGTCTCACCACAACTTAACAAAACTAAGATCGTTGATATAAATAGTACAATTCTTTTCATATAATTATATTTTTATTCTATTTTTTTTATTAAATATTTGAAGCAACAAAATTATGTTTATTTAGAACAAATCCAAATAAAATGGAGGGTTTTTATAAGATAGAATTTAAACTCACAATTTCTTTAAAGAATGTACTTGCCTTTCCTCCAATAATAACTCTGTCACCCATATTTTCACACATTAATAATCCTCGTCTTTGTGAGATTTGTAAAGCTTTTAAAGTATCTTTTTTTAAAATATCAGACCAGTAAGGAACTAATGAGCAATGTGCAGATCCTGTAACTGGATCTTCTAGTATTAAAGATTGTGGTGTAAAAAATCGTGAAACAAAATCAGAATGATTGCCTATGGACGTAACACATACTCCACCTGGATCCAGATTTATTTTATCAAATATATTTTGATCTATTGTTATATTTTGAATATCAGATTCACTTTCATAAACCAAAATGTAATCTCTAGACTTTAAAACAAATTTGGGTTGAATACTGATAGCTTTTTTTATAATCTCAGGAAGAGTAGTGTGCACTGGATTTCTTGATGGAAAGTTTAATTGATAAGTCTTATTCTTTACAAGAACTTCCAGTTTTCCACTAAAAGTTTCAAATATAATTTTATCAAAATTATATTTGAACTCACTTATTATACAATGAGCAGCTGCTAAGGTTGCATGACCACATAAATCCATTTCAATTTCTGGAGTAAACCATCTTAAGAGTATTTTATTTTTTTTAATAATTATAAATGCAGTTTCTGGAACAGAATTTCTTTTACTTATTTTCAAAAGTATCTCATCAGAAAGCCAATTATCTAAAGAGACTATACAAGCAGTACTTCCTTTGCATGATTCACTAACAAAGGCATCAATATGAAATATATTTAAATCCATTAATAACTAAATTAATTAATCCTTAAATTAGATTATTCAAATAAAATGAAAAAAATGAAAAAATCACTATCTATTTTAATGTTAATATTAGCTATTGTATGCTTTATATGGGCTGGAGAGGTAGATCTTGAACTTTTTAGTATCGCAGTTATGACCATTGGATCTGGCACAACTATTTGGCAAACAATTGCTTTTATAATCCTAGGAGTTCTTATATTAAGAGTTAGAAAAAAGATTTACAAATTATGATTTTCTTTACTTGGCATAAAAAATTGGTGAAAAAAAATTTAGAATTTTGGAAAATGAGTAGCTATACAGCAATGTGGATCTCTTTTTTAAAAGGTCTAATTATTGGGGCTCTTATTATTTATTATTTTAGTTAATAGTATATTATATTTGCATTGAATAAAGTTAGAGTATGAGAATTGAACAGATATATACAAAATGCCTTGCACAAGGTGCTTACTACATTGAAAGTGATGGAGAAGCAGCAGTAATAGATCCACTTAGAAAAGTTTCCGAATATATTGAATTAGCTGAAAAATCAAATTCAAAAATTAAATATGTGTTTGAAACACATTTCCACGCTGATTTTGTTAGTGGCCATCTAACCCTTTCTAAAAAAACAGGTGCTTCAATTGTTTATGGACCAAATGCAAATCCTGATTTTGATGCAATAATAGCCAAGGATAATGATGAGTTCAAAATTGGAAAAATAACTTTAACTGCAATACATACACCAGGACATACTTTAGAAAGCACTTCTTATTTATTAAAAGATGAATTTGGAAAAGATCACTGTATATTCACTGGAGACACACTATTTTTGGGAGATGTTGGTATTCCAGATGTAGCGCAAAGATATATGGGTGTTTCAAAAGAAGAACTTGCAGGTATTTTATACGAATCTGTTAACAATAGAATTAAACCACTTACAGATGATTTACTTATTTATCCAGGACATGGAGCTGGGTCAGCTTGTGGAAAAAATATGATGAAAGAAACTGTGGACACATTAGCTAACCAGAAAAAAGTCAATTACGCACTTAATGGATCCTTTTCAAAAGCTGCTTTTATAAATGAGCTTACAGATAATTTACCAGAACCCCCAGCATACTTTCCGTTAAATGTAAAACTTAATCAAGAGGGTTATGTAGATTTTGAAACAGTTTTAGAGAAAAATTCAATCCCTTTAGCAATCAATAATTTTGAGTTACTTGCAGCAGAAAAGGATACAATAATTTTAGACGTTAGAAATCAAAAAGACTTCATAGATGGACACATTCCAAATTCACTTTTTATCGGCTTAAATGGCACATTTGCACCATGGGTTGGAACATTAATAAAAGATATCAATCAAAAGATTCTTTTAATAACTCCTGTAGGAAAAGAGACAGAAGCTATAACAAGACTTTCAAGAATAGGATATGACAATTGTATTGGCTTTTTAAAAGGAGGATTCCAAACATGGAAAAAAAATAAAAATAAAATTACTAAACTTAATTCAGTGTCAGCAACTTCTTTTGTAGACACATTAAAAGTTAATAAAATAAATATTTTAGATGTAAGAAAAGTTTCTGAATACAACAATAACCATATTGAAGCTAGTCATAATAAACCCTTGAGTATTATTGGAAATGAATTTAATGATATTGATAAAGAAGATGATATTTATGTGCATTGTGCTGGTGGATACCGATCAGTAATTGCTATTTCTATTCTAAAACAAAAAGGATTTGAAAACTTAATTGATGTTGCTGGAGGTTTTGGAGCAATAAAAAAAAGCAATCTTAATGAAAGTTGCTACAGCTCTTTTGCACAATGTGCTGGCTAGCGATTTGTTTTAGCAAATTTTAAAGCAACCCATTGATTTTTAACTTTAGATTCCACCAAGGAAAGATTTGAGCTTTTTGCAACTTTTTCAATACTATTAATATCTCTTAGATAAAATCCACTTAAATAAAGTAGTCCACCAGTATTTAACATTTTAGAATAAATAGGTATATCAACTAACAATACATTTAAATTAATATTAGCAAAAATGTTATCATAAGTAAACTGCATTAACTTATGAACTTCCCCTTCGTAAACATTAACGTTTTTAGAGTTATTTCTTTCGATATTCTCTATAGAATTTAAATAACACCAGTTATCAATATCAATCGCATCAATTTTACTTGCACCTCTTTTTTCTGCTAAAATTGCTAAAACTCCGGTACCACTACCAATGTCACAGACTGATGAATTAGAAAAACTATTTGCTAAAATAAAGCTTATCATCATTGATGTAGTTTCATGGTGCCCAGTACCAAAACTCATTTTTGGCTCAATAACTAAGTCATATTTATAATTACTTTTTTTATGAAATGGAGCTCGAACACAACAAATTTTATCTACATAAATAGGTTCAAAATTACTTTCCCATTTAATATTCCAATTTTGCTTTTTAACATTATAAAATTCGAAGGATATATCAAACTCAATTGAATTTAAAATTTGAATATCTTCAACATGCACAGAAGACAATATAGTAGAGTCAATATATGCGGAAATACCATCATTATTTTCTTGAAAACTGTCAAAGCCCAATTGACTTAATTGAGCTATTAGAATTTCACAACCAGGATTTAAGGGTTCAACTTTAAAATCATAGCAAACAAAAAGACTCTCAGACATTAGAATGAGTTTACAATTGAAAAGAAATCTGTAGAATTTAATGAAGCTCCACCAATTAACCCTCCATCTACATCCTCCATAGAAAATATTTCTTTTGCATTATTAGGCTTTACACTACCTCCATATAAGATAGATACTTTTTGTGCTAATTCAGTACTATATTTTTGTGAAATAAAATTTCTTATAAAACTATGCATTTCTTGAACTTGATCAGAGCTTGCAGTTTCTCCAGTTCCTATTGCCCAAACTGGCTCATATGCTAAAATAATATTATCCCAGTCTGAAGAGTTTAAATGAAATAAAGATTCTGAAATTTGATTTGAGATAATATTAAAATGGTTGTCAGTTTTTCTGTCTTTTAGTTGTTCACCAAAACAAAAAATAATTCTCATAGAGTTCTCTAGTGAAGTATCAACTTTATGTTTTAATAAATCATGTGTTTCATTAAAATACTCTCTTCTTTCACTATGGCCAATTATTGTAGTCTTAATCCCAATACTTGACAACATTTTTGCAGAAACCTCACCAGTATAAGCTCCATTGATATTTTGGTGTACATTTTGAGAAACTACTTCAATATTTTTATCGATTAGCGAATCTATTGCAGTCTTTAGACTTACAAATGAAGGAGCGATCATAACTTCACATCCAGAATGGTTAGTTTCTCTTAATAATTCATTTATTAAAAGTTTAGTTTCTTGTAAACCATTATTCATTTTCCAATTTCCTGCTACAATTTTTTTTCTTGACATTTTTTTATTTTTTAATTTAACTTAACTCTAGGGTCTAAAAATCTATATACAAAATCTACTAAAATATTGATTGTAATAAACATAAATGCTATCACCAATACAGAACCCATAATTACAGGCAAATCTAATGTATTTAAGGCATTTACAATCTCTTTACCCAAACCATTCCAACCAAATATATATTCAACAAAAACTGCCCCGGCTAACATAGATGCAAACCATCCAGAAATTGCAGTTATTACAGGATTTAAAGAGTTTTTTATAGCGTGGTTCTTGATAATCTGGTATTCCGTAAGACCTTTAGATCTCGCTGTTCTAATAAAATCCTGAGATAACACATCTAACAATTCATTTCTCATTAATTGACTAATAACTGCTAATGGCCGAATTCCTAATACAATTGACGGTAGAATTAAATTTTTTAAATTAAAGATATACCCTTCCCCAAAATCATCTAGCTCATAAATATTTCCCGTCATATTTAAATTAGTATACTCATTTAAAATAAAGCCAAATACCCATGCAAATATAATTGCACTAAAAAATGATGGTACACTCATCCCTATTGTACTGATAAATTGAATAAAATTATCAATAAATTTATCTTTATTCAATGCAGATATAACCCCAAATAAAATACCAATAACTATGGCGATAATAATTGAAGAAATTGCTAAAATAAGTGTGTTGGGAAGTGTATTTTTAATGATTTCACTAACATTTTTACCTTGTTTTGTGAATGATGTTCTCAAATATGGAAATTTAATTACAAAAAAAAATGAGTTGGTTTGAAAAATAGTTTTGTAATTATATTTATTCTTTTCTAAGAAAGTGTAATCATCAATGTTTTTAGAATGAATTGAAAATGGGGATAAATCATTAATATAAAGTAAGTATTGCTTGCCAATTGGTTTGTCAAAAGCATACTTTTTTTTGATATTGATAAGCTGCTCTGAATTATCATTTTGACCCAACATCATTTGTGCAGGATCTCCTGGCAAAACACTAAAGAGAAAAAAGATAACTGTAACGACACCAAATAAAGTAATTATAGAATATAAAAATTTATTTAATAAGTACATTTAAAGGTTGGTTAAATTTAAGGCTTGAAAATCATTCCAATGAGTTTTTTGAATAATTGTTCCCTTATGTAGTTTTATTGCAGCAGGATTAGATCTTACTATAGTTTTAAGTGCAGTTTCATCACAAAAATAAAAATCTAATTCAATATTGTTGTTAGATTCAAAACTATCAACATCAATTAAACCAGACGCAGTAAGACCAATTATTTTAAAATCATTTTCATTTGCTAGTTTAATGGTTTCTTTTAATCCATCTATCGCATCCTTCTCCATTTTTGATATATTATAAAAAACAAAAATTAAAAGTTTGTCTTCAAGCATAAGTACATCTGTATAATCAATATCATCTAATTCCATAGAAAAATCATGAATAGGTGGTTCGTATCCTTCCTCTAAGAGTTCAGTATCTACAGAAATAAACTCACCCTCTACATCTGGAAAATTACCTCTAGTAGATATTACCTTATTTTCTCCCTCAACATTAAAAAGCCAATCGTATCGAAATATTGCCTTTTTAGAATCCTCTGGTATTACCATATTATCTATAATATTAGCACCTACTTTATAAGGTCTAAAATCTATTAATGGTAAATGTGATAGTACCTGATTTACAATTACCACACATAAAGTGAAAGAAACTACCGGAAAGAAGTACAATAATAATTTATTTGTAAAAAGTGGCTTAATATACTTAAGTCCCATCATCATTATAACAATTAATACCAGTAGTATTAAATCTTTAGTAAAAGATTCCCAAGGAGTTAGTTTAATAGCATCACCAAAACACCCGCAATCAGTAACCTTATTAAAATATGCCGAGTACCAAGTTAAAAAGGTGAAAAATACTATCATTGCAAAAAGACTATAAACGGTAAATTCTTTTTTTAATCCAATCAAAAGAAATACTCCAAGTAAAACTTCTAAAATGACAATAAATATTGCCATTGGTAATACATATGGTAATAAGAATTCGATATCAAAAACAGTTGGCCCAAAATATTCTTCTAGCTTAAAGGAAAACCCAACAGGGTCATTAATTTTTATTAAACCTGAAAATATAAATAATAGACCAACAAATAGCCTCGAAATAGTAACTAAGTACTTCATAATTTATTCTTTTAAATGTATTAGAGCAAAAACTGCATAGTTAACAATATCTTGATAATTAGCGTCAATTCCTTCACTGACCAAAGTCTCTCCTTTATTATCTTCAATTTGTTTAACTCTTAAAAGTTTCTGTAGAATTAAATCTGTTAAGGAACTAACTCTCATATCTCTCCATGCCTCACCATAATCATGATTTTTATCTACCATCAAGGATTTGGTTAATTCACTGTGATTGTTAAATAATTTTAAAGATTCCTCTAAATTTAAGTCTGGGTTTTCCACAACTCCCATCTCAATTTGTATTAGGGCCATTATTGAATAATTGATTATACCAATAAATTCAGAATATTGACCTTCATCAACTTTTCTTGTACTATTTTGCTGTAAACCTCTTATTCGTTGTGCTTTTATAAATATTTGATCAGTTAAAGATGATAATCTTAAGATTCTCCATGCAGATCCATAATCTTTCATTTTCTTTGAAAAAAGCTCTCTGCACTGGTTAATAACATAATCATATTGTTTTATAGTATTTTGCATAACTAAGATGAATTTTACGTAAATTTCGCTTAAATATTTATAAACTTCAAACATTCAATATTAAACTTTTAAAAGTTAGTAGTTTTTAAATTATATGTAAATTAAAATGAATATAAATTGCAAAGGAAAATTAATTGATATTTCATCTCCAAAAGTGATGGGTATTTTAAATCTCACACCGGATTCTTTCTATGATGGAGATATGTATAATAATGAAAAGACTATATTAAATCAAGTTGAAAAAATGTTAAATGATGGTGCCTCATTTATTGATTTAGGAGCATACAGTTCTAGACCAGGAGCTACACATGTTTCTGAGGATGAAGAAAAAAATAGGATTATTAAAATCGTAGAACTTTTAGCTAAAGAGTTCCCAAAAGCAAATTTATCTATCGACACTTTTAGAAGCAGCGTGGCAGATGAATGCTTAAGTGCAGGTGCTTCAATTATAAATGATATAACTGCTAGTGAATATGACACTGAAATATTAAAAGTAGCTCATAAACACAATGCACCTTATATCATGATGCATATGAAAGGGATGCCAGGAAATATGATGAAAAATAATAAATATAACAACTTAATAAAAGATATACTATATTACTTTTCTATGAAAATAGAAGCAGCTAGATATGCTAAAGTTAATGATATAATTGTAGACCCTGGATTTGGGTTCTCAAAAGATATAGACCAAAATTATAGCTTACTTAAAAATTTGGATTTACTTAAATCTCTAGACTTACCTATTCTTGTTGGTTTGTCCAGGAAATCTATGATTTATAAATTACTAGAAACTACACCAGATTATGCGTTAAATGGGAGTACAACATTGAACACCGTAGCTCTATTAAACGGCGCTTCTATTCTCAGAGTTCATGATGTTAAAGAAGCTATGGAATGTATAAAGATTACAAACCAATTTAATAAACAATAATTATGTGTATATTTATCAGTCAATGGATGTTTTTAAAGAAATATTAAATTTTTCTATAGTTGATTTTGCAGATGTATTTTTAGTCGCATTACTTCTTTACTCTTCTTACAAATTACTTAGAGGAACAGTAGCTATAAATATCTTTATTGGTATAATACTTATTTACTTTACTTGGAGAATAACAGATTTTCTGAATATGAAGTTATTGAGTATTATTATAGATGGATTTATGAGTGTAGGTATTATAGCCCTAATAGTTGTTTTTCAACCTGAGATAAGAAAATTTTTATTAATGATTGGATCTGCAAATATTTCAAAAAAAGGCTCTTTTATTGAAAAATTCAACTTCATTAAAAATCAAGAAAACGTAGCTACCGACATTAATTCAATTGTCAATGCAAGTCAAAACATGTCTGAATCCAAGACTGGTGCATTAATAATTATAGAAAGGAATAACAGTTTAAATTTTTTACTTGAAACTGGTGACCAAATGAATATTTCTGTAACTCAATCAATTATTGAAAGTATCTTTTTTAAAAATAGTCCTCTTCATGATGGGGCAGTAATTATTGCTAACAATACTATAAAAGCTACAAGAGTAGTTCTTCCAATTAATAATGATAAGCAAATACCAAATCGGTTTGGACTAAGACATAAAGCAGCTGTAGGAATTACCGAGAAAACAGATGCATTAGCAATTGTTGTTTCGGAAGAAACTGGTCACATATCTTACATAAAAAATGGTGAATTTGTTTCTTATGATAACCAAAATACACTAAGTGATTTAATAAAAGGTGACTTAAATTAACTTACGTTCTTTACTTGAAACTGAACATCATATAGTTTTTTATAATAACCATTCATATGATTGATTAACTCTTTATGCGATCCCTGTTCAATAATATTACCAGAATCCATTACTATAATATTGTCAGCTTTTTTAACAGTCGCTAACCTGTGAGCAATTATTAAGGAGGTTCTATTTTTTGTTAACTTTTCAGTTGCATTTTGAATCAAAATTTCTGAAGCAGAATCTATAGAGGAAGTAGCTTCGTCCAAGATTAGTATTTGAGGATCTGATACATAAACTCTTAAAAATGCAATTAACTGTCGCTGACCAGATGATAACATAATACCCCTTTCTTTTACGTTGTAAAAATAATTATTCGGTAAACTCATAATAAAATCATGTACACCTATTTGTTTAGCTGCAAGCTTGACCTCATTTATACTAATATTTTCATCTTTTAATGTAATATTATTAAATATTGTATCGGAAAATAAAAACACGTCTTGTAATACAATGCCAATATTTTTTCTAAGTGAAGATAATTTATAATCCATAATATTAATTCCATCAATGGATATTTCACCAGAGTCAATATCATAAAAACGGTTCAACAAATTAATCACAGAAGTTTTACCTGCCCCAGTAGACCCGACGATAGCAACCGTTGATCCCTTTTTTATATTAAACGAAATTTCATTTAGAACTTGAGTATTAGGAATGTAAGAAAAATTTACATTGTGAAAACAAACATCACCTTTGAAAGTCTTAACCGATATTTTACCTTCGTCAATTATACTTGACTTAGTATCAATAACTTTAAATACTCTTTCTGCTGCTACCATACCCATCAGTAAAGTATTAAACTTATTAGCTATCTGATTAAGAGGTCTAAACATCATGGGAATCATCATAATGAATGCCGTTAACTCTCCAACTGAAGCAGTGTTATCTGTTATAACACTAACTCCACCATACCAAACAATAACTCCTAAAGTTGAGGAAGATAAAATTTCTGCTATTGGGAAAAAAATAGAATTATACCATACTGTTTTCAACCACCCATTTTTATGCCTACCATTAATTTTTTTAAAGTTTTCGAATTCAATATCTTCTCTAGTAAATAATTGTAAAATTTTCATTCCTGTAACTCTTTCTTGTACAAATGAATTCAAATTTGAAACTTCTGACCTAACTTCTTCAAAAGCAACTTTCATATATCTTTGAAAAATTATTGTTGCAAATAAAATTAATGGCAATGTTAAGAATACTATTATACTTAATTCCCAGTTCATAATAAACATTACAATTCCGACAATGAGCATTTTTAAAATATCACTAAATATCATAAAAAGTCCTTGACCAAATATATCAGCAATTCTTTCCATATCAGTAACTGATCTAGTAATAAGCACTCCGACAGATGACTTGTCATAGTACTTCATTTTAAAATTAATTATGTGGTTATATAATAAAACTCTAATATCTTTAACTACTGATTGTCCTAACCACCCTGCAAAGTATATAAATAAATAGTTTGAGATAACTTCCAATAAAAGAAGAAAACCCATCAAAACGATTAATTGTAAAAATCCATCGCTAAGTCCTTGAGAAATATTTTCATCCAATATTTTTTCCAATACAACGGGCCTTAGGGCACCAAAGACAGCTAATCCAAAAACAGACAAAAGAGAAAAAATAAAAATATAATTATAGGGGCTTACAAAAGCTAGAAGTCTTTTAAATAGATAAATGTTAATTATGTTTTCTTTTTTATTCATTAAATATAATTTCTTTAGGATAAGTAATATTTGTCAGATAAAGAGCATGTGCAGGAGCTGATGGTCCTGCTTTAGTTCTGTCCTGAGAAATTATAATTCTCTCAAATTCTTTTAAACTAATTTTTTTTAATCCAACATGAACAAGTGTACCAACAATTGCTCTAACCATATTGCGTAAAAATCTATTTGCTTTAATTTTAAAAATCAGTTCATCCCCATATAGTTTCCAGTTTGCATGAACCAAATCACAATTAAAAGTTTTAACATCAGATTTAGATTTAGAAAAACATTTAAAATTTGTATAATTTAATAGAATCTGACAAGCATCATTCATTAATTCAATATCCAAAACATTTTTGATATAATAGCTTCTGTTGTTATTAAAAACATTTTTATGTAGTGATATTTTATAATCATACTCTCTAAACAAGGCATCAAATCGAGCATGAGAATCTATATTTACTTCATAAATATCGTTAATAGAAATATCTTTTGGTAAAAATGAATTTAAATCGTGTAATAATTTACTAATATCAGTAAGCTTTATGGAATCGAAATGAGCACACATTTTAACAGCGTGTACGCCAGAATCAGTTCTTCCCGCTGCATAAATTGGGGTATCAACTTTAACCAAAAGACTTAATGCTTTTTCAATACAGCTTTGTACAGAAATAGCATCAGGTTGATTTTGCCAACCATGATAATTAGTGCCATCATAAGAAAGATCCATGAAATATCTCAAAACAAATTAATATTTTTGTTAGCATAACAAATATAGAGAGATTAACTTGATAAAATAAAAATGAAAAAGATTCTTTTAATTTCTGATACGCACGGATATATTGACCAAAGAATAATTCAATATGCAAAACAGTCAGATGAAACTTGGCATGCTGGGGATATAGGAGAATTAAAAGTTACAGATGAATTAAAAAAAGTAACCACTTTAAGAGCTGTGCATGGAAATATAGACAATAATAAAATTAGGGCTGAGTACCCAGAAAATTTAAGATTTCAGATTGAAGAAATGAAAATATGGATAACTCATATTGGCGGTTATCCTAATAAATACAATCAAAGAATCAGACAGGAAATTTATACTAATCCACCAGATATTTTCATATGCGGTCATTCACATATACTCAAGGTTATTAACGACAAGAAATTAGATTGTCTACACATCAATCCAGGAGCAATAGGCAAACATGGATTTCATCAAGTGAGAACTATGATAAGGTTTGAAATAATGAAAAGCAAAATTCAGAACTTAGAAGTTATTGAATTTAAAAGACAATAAACTAGCGAATTCTATCAATTGAACTTACTAAATCGTCATCTTTTCTTATTGCCTTAATGGCACAAAAAATTAAGTAACTTGACAAGAAAGGGTTCAATATAGCAGCATACATTAAATATTCGAGCAAAATCGAAGGCATTAAATCAATTAATGCACTTAATGAATGATAAAAATAAAAGACAGTAAATAAGCACATAAACAAACTAAATCTAAAATTTATCAACGAAAGTCTTATCTGAGAACGTCTAGATTTAAATAATAAGATAGTTAATAGACATACTACAGAAATTAACAGAGGAATAAAAGATATTAGTACTAAAATTATATCAATCTCATTAGCACCATTGAATAAATCTATTATAATTGGGTATCCTTTCTCATACCACTCTAAACCAAAAAACCAATAAAGAAAATAAAATAAACCAGCTACAAATAGATATAATGATTGAATTCTTTGGATCATAACAAATAATTTAAATTGAAAATCAAAAATAATAGTTTATGATCAAAAATAATCAATATTAAAAAATAAGTTGTATAATTGCATTGTTATTACTTACTTCTTACATGTAATATATTTATTATTTCAAAAAATTATACTTCATAAAAAATTTCCCAGAAAAATATTATTAATAAACATAAAAACAAAAAATGTTTGAAATTTCAAAATTAAAAGAATTAAAGCTACCTGAGTTGCAGGAAATAGCTGAAAAATTAAGTATTTCTAAATTTAAATCTCTAAAGAAATTAGATTTAGTCTACAAGATACTAGATCATCAAGCGGATAATCCCACTGAAGAAGCTAAAAGACCTCCAGTTAGAAGAAAACCAGTTAAATTAAGAAAGCCTGTAGAGGCTAAAAAATTGGAAAATAATTCTAAAACTGAAAAGAATATCGAAAAAAAATCAGATCAAAAAGATGAAACGATTGAGGTCAATAAGGTTAAAAAAAATGAAAATAGTACTCCGAGAAACAAACCAAATTCAGAGCATACTCCAAGACCTAGACCTCATAAACACGATAACAATCGTCATAATAACAAAGATAACGGCAATAAAGATAATCGAAATAGATACCGTGAACCTGAGTTTGAGTTTGATGCAATTATTGAAAGTGAAGGTGTATTAGATTTAATGCAAGACGGATACGGTTTCTTGAGATCTTCGGATTATCACTATTTATCATCTCCCGATGATATATATGTATCACAATCACAAATTAGATTATTTGGTTTAAAAAAAGGAGATACTGTTCTTGGAAATGTGAGACCACCAAAAGAAGGTGAAAAATACTTTCCACTAATCAAAGTGAATAAAATAAACGGATTAGATCCACAAGTTGTTAGAGATAGAGTTTCATTTGAACATTTAACTCCATTATTTCCGCAAGAAAAGTTTAACCTTGCAGATAAAAGTAATACCATCTCTACAAGAATTATGGATTTATTTTCACCAATTGGAAAAGGTCAAAGAGGAATGATTGTATCTCAGCCTAAAACTGGTAAAACAATGCTATTAAAAGATGTTGCAAATGCTATAGCAGCTAATCATCCAGAAGTTTATCAAATGATTCTTTTAATTGATGAGAGACCAGAAGAGGTTACAGATATGCAAAGGAATGTTAAAGGTGAAGTAATTGCTTCAACATTTGATAAAGAAGCACATGAACACGTTAAAATTGCAAATATAGTTTTAGAAAAAGCGAAAAGATTAGTTGAATGCGGATATGATGTGGTAATTCTTTTAGATTCTATAACAAGATTAGCACGTGCATACAACACTGTTCAACCAGCTTCTGGTAAGATCTTAAGTGGTGGTGTAGATGCTAATGCCTTACATAAACCAAAAAGATTCTTTGGAGCTGCTAGAAATATTGAAAATGGTGGTTCATTATCTATAATTGCCACAGCATTAACAGAAACTGGGTCAAAAATGGATGAAGTAATCTTTGAAGAGTTTAAAGGAACTGGAAACATGGAACTACAATTAGATAGAAAAATTTCTAATAGAAGAATATTCCCAGCAATTGATTTAACATCGTCCAGTACAAGAAGAGATGATTTATTATTAGATGCTAAAACTATTCAAAGAATGTGGGTAATGAGAAAATATTTAGCAGACATGAATCCTGTAGAAGCTATGGAATTTATTAATGATAGATTTAAACAAACTCTTAATAATGATGAATTTCTTATCTCAATGAATGGGTAGAGATTTATTTAAATTCAAATAAATGCAAAAAAAAACCAACAAATTTGTTGGTTTTTTTTATAAGTATATTTTATTGTTATAGTGATGCAATATGCTTAGTCATATTAGACTTTAAGTTTGAAGCCTTGTTAGCATGAATAACATTTTTCTTAGCTAGTTTATCAATCATAGATATGATTGAAGGTAAAGTTTTTACAGCCTCTTTCTTTGCTGTTAATTCACAAAACTTTTTTATAGCATTTCTTGTAGTTTTATGCTGATACTTATTTCTAAGACGTTTTGCTTCATTACTTCTTATTCTTTTTATAGAAGACTTATGATTTGCCATAATTTTTTTTTTAAAAGTATTAAAATACTTATTGTTAAATTTTAGTAGCCCGTAGGGGAATCGAACCCCTCTTACCAGGATGAAAACCTGGCGTCCTAGCCGATAGACGAACGGGCCCTATTTTTATGCACTACTAAAAGTATTAATAAAAGTATTGCGGGTGCAAAAATACAACTATTTTTAAATGTTGCAACTTCTAATAGATATTTTTAAAAAAATTATTAGTAAGCTTTAGCAAAAAGAACTCTTTGATCTGAATTTTTACCAGAAAACACACACTTTCCTTGTGATTTGTCATTATCTAAAGGAATACATCTTATTGTAGCTTTTGTTAGTTGCTTAATTTTATTTTCAGTTTCTAAACTACCATCCCAATGAGCTGAAATAAAACCGCCTTTATTTTTCAAGACTTCTTTAAATTCCTCAAAAGAATTAACCTCAGTAGTATTTTCTAACCTAAAATTATTAGCTCTTAAAAATAAACTTTGTTGAATATCGTCTAAGACTTTTGGTATTTGAGAATCAATAGAATCAATAGAGATTATACTTTTTGAAAAATCATCTCTTCTTGACAATTCAACAGTTTTATTTTCTAAATCTTTAGGACCTATCGCTATTCTTAAAGGAACTCCTTGAAGTTCATGTTGGGCAAATTTAGCCCCTGGTCTGTATGTAGTTCTATTGTCAAACTTCACCGAAATATTACTTTTTTGTAAGTCTTTGGTTATTTTATTTGCTAAATCTGAAACCTTTTCAAACTCCGAATCTGTTTTAAAAATTGGAACGATAACAACCTGATATGGAGCTAACTTTGGTGGTAAAACTAACCCCTTATCATCACTATGCGTCATGATAAGTGCACCCATTAACCTAGTCGAAACTCCCCATGAAGTAGCCCAAACATAATTTAACTTACCTTCTTTATTTGTAAATTTAACATCGAATGCTTTTGCAAAATTTTGACCCAAAAAATGTGAAGTACCAGCTTGAAGGGCTTTTCCATCCTGCATTAAAGCTTCAATACAATATGTTTCTTCTGCACCAGCAAACCTTTCACTTTCTGATTTTAAACCTTTTACAACTGGAATTGCCATAAAATTTTCAGCAAAATCAGCATAAACTGAGTTCATTTTTTCTGCTTCAATTAATGCCTCAGATTTAGTTTCATGTGCAGTATGACCTTCTTGCCATAAAAATTCTGCAGTACGAAGGAACAACCTTGTTCTCATTTCCCATCTCACAACATTAGCCCATTGATTAATAAGGATTGGAAGATCCCTGTAAGACTGAATCCAATTTTTATAAGTACTCCAAATTATCGCCTCGCTAGTAGGTCTAACAATCAATTCTTCCTCAAGTTTAGCCTTTGGATCTACTCTTAACTTACCTTTATTATCTGGGTCGTTTTCTAATCTGTAGTGTGTTACAATCGCACATTCTTTAGCAAAACCTTCTGCATTTTTTTCTTCAGCTTCAAACAAGCTCTTAGGAACAAAAAGAGGAAAGTATGCATTTTGATGACCAGTTTCTTTAAACATTCTATCTAACTCACCTTGCATTTTTTCCCATATTGCATAACCATAAGGTTTTATAACCATGCATCCTCTTACAGCAGAGTTCTCTGCTAAATCAGCTTTTACAACTAATTCATTATACCATTTTGAATAATCTTTTTCTCTAGATGTAAGGTTTTTACTCATTCTTTCGTAAATTGTGGCACAACTATTGCAATGTAGTAGTTGTAAGGTTTGTTTTTTACAAAACTAATTAATTTTAATTAGTTCAACAATTAAATACTTTTGATATGCAATTATACTATTTTTCTAACCCAATTAGATCATTTTTAAACATATTTATCTTAATCAGTATAACTGCATGTGGAAGCTATCAAAACTCCAGTGTTATGACCGATGATATTTATGAAAATGATAAGGTTGTAACTACTCAAGTTCTTGAAGTTCAGCAACTAGCAAATTCTCAAAACACATTTTACAAAAATGCTTTTAGTGAAAAGTCAAAAGAATACGAATTAATTAATAATGAAAATGATATTTTATTTACTGATGCTGAACAGTACAGTGATGCAAATATTGAAAATGACTCAACTGACGTCACTTATGGACCTTGGGGAGATAATAAAACAAATGTGACTATTAATATGCTAGGAGGACACTCCATGTATAGTATTCGTGGCTCAAGAAGTAATTACCCCTCTTGGTTATGGAATAACGGTTATGGATATGGAAATGTATTTGGATACGGACTTCACAGTTGGGGTTATGGGTATGATATGTTTTGGACTCGTCCATTTCATTACAACCTTCACAACGGATTATTCTTCCCATTTTGGAATAACATGGGATGGTATGGATATGGATATAATTATGGTGGATGGCCTGGAAATTGGTATGGCAACGGTTACTACAACTACAATAGTTTTTACAGAAATACCAATGTAGCCAATGTCTCAGGAAGAAGAGGTTCATCATCTTCTCTTAGTGGTAGATCTGGTAGCTTTAGTAGTAGGGTTTCAAAAAATAATTACACTAGTCAGTCAAGAATTAGTGACAATATGATAAATTCCAGCCTAAGAGATAGAACATCAAGAGTTGAACAATTAAATAAAACTTTAGCTACAAAGCCGAATTATTACACTAAACCTAGTAGTTCTTCTAAACCTAATTCTAATTGGGCTCCAGCAAATAACAGCAAACCTAGAAATAATTCAAAACCTAGCTATAATAACTCTAAACCTAGTTATAACAATTCTAAACCTAGTTACAATAGCTCACCTAGTTACAATAGCTCAAGCTCTAGTCGTCCTAGTTTTAATTCTTCTAGCCCATCAAGAAGTAGTAGCTCTAGTTCATCAAGCAGAGGAAAAGGTGGAGGTAATTAACATATTAATTTAAAAAAAAATGAATAAATTTTTTCTCTCTTTAATCTTTATTTTTGGAACTGAATTTATTATCTCTCAAAATATTTTTGATGCGTTAAGATATTCAAATGATAAAGTTGAAGGCTCGGCTAGATTCTCGGCAATGTCTGGTGCTTTTGGAGCTTTAGGTGGGGAGTTATCTGCTGTGAGTATTAACCCAGCTGGCTCTGCAATTTTTAGTAAAGGAATAGCTTCATTTACTGTTTCGAATTACAAAACATCTAATGACTCAGATCTTGTTAATAATTCTCTTAATAACGCTATGGAGTCAAATATTGACACTAAATCTAATTTCAACTTAAGTCAATTAGGAGGAGTTTTAGTCTTTAATAATATAACTAAGTCAAAGTGGAAAAAAATGACAATTAGTTTAAATTACGAACAAACTAGCAATAATTTTAATAAATTTAATACATCTGGAATAAACACTAACGGCGTTGATAGTTATTTTTTATCCTATGCACAAGGTCTTCCACTAGATGAAATTTCTGCATTTGAAGGAGAGTCAATAACGCAAGCATATTCAGAAATTGGGAGTTATTTCGGTTATGCAAATCAACAGGCTTTTTTAGGATATGAATCTTTTATAATTGAACCAGAGGATGTAGATGATCCATCAAATAACTCTTATTATTCAAATGTAAATAATGCTAATAATAATGGATATTATCAAGATTATTATTTCAAATCTAGAGGTTATAATTCTAAAGTAAATGCAAATATTGCATTTCAATATGGAGATAATTTATTTGTTGGCGCTAACCTTAACCTACACTCGATTGATTATGACCAATCAACATATCTGTTAGAAACTAATAATAATGTTGGTGAAGATGTAGGAGTATATGTAAGTGATATTGGCTTTGAAAACAACTTATCCGTGTTAGGAGAAGGAATATCAGTTCAATTAGGAGCTATTGCAAAAGTAAATGATGTTTTAAGATTAGGTTTTACATATGATTCTCCAACATGGTATACCATTACGGAAGAAACTTCTCAATATTTAAGTACAACTAGATTTGAAGTTAATGAATTTGACGCAGTAGTAATAGAACAAAGTCTAAACCCAAATGTTATTAATGTTTTTCAAGACTATAAAATTCAAACTCCTTCAAAAATAACAGGAAGTGGCGCATTGATTTTCAAAAAAATTGGGCTTTTAAGTTTTGATTACTCTATAAAAGATTATAGTTCAATCAAGTTTAATCCTAGTAATGACCCTCATTTTATTGAACAAAATAATATAATATCGAATTCTCTAGATCAAGCAATTAGTTATAGAATTGGAGCAGAAATTCTTCAGAACAGAATGTCTTACAGAGCTGGATATAAATTTGAAGAAAGTCCTAGAGGAATCACTAATCATGATTTAAAAGGGTTTTCACTTGGTTTAGGATATAAAATTAATAACAGTAGAATTGATCTTTCTTTTGAAAAATTTAGTTTAACTGATACACATCAAATGTTCGATGCAGGGTTCTTAGGCAACATAAATCTAGATAAGGAAAAATCTGTAATAAAATTATCAGTTGTTACAGTATTATAAGATACTATTAGTGTTGTTTTTCTAAAAAAATCACCTCTATTTCTGGGTAACGATTTAATTGATAACAAACAGCTTTGTTATTCGTCTTAGTTGTTGTTATATCAAAAGTGCAGTTTGTGTGCATCTCTTGATTTATAATTTCTAAGCTATATTCCTTTATTATCTTCATAACATTGTTCATCTGCAAGTAGTTAAATTTAAGTTGAATTGGAATAGTTATTTCTCTTGTAATGATTTTATTTGCCTCAAGAGTTGCTTTAGCACATTCTTTATATGCTGAAACTAATCCTCCTACACCCAGCTTAGTACCTCCAAAATAACGAACTACTACGATTAGAATATTAGTAATATTAAATGATTGTATTTGACCATAAATAGGCATACCAGCACTGTTGCGTGGTTCACCATCATCATTTACTCTAAATACAGTATTTTCTATCCCAATTTGATAAGCATAACAAAAATGTCTTGCACTATGGTGTTTTTTCTGTAAAGATTGAATATAATATTTTATTTTTTCAGTATCAGAGACAGGAAAGGCATACCCATAAAATTTACTTTGTTTTTCTTTAAGTAAATATTCAGACTTTATATCAATAGTACGATATGTATTTTTCATTACTATTTATATATTATTATAAGTAAATAGATAAACTCTATCTTTTGAGGCTAAAGTGACCTGTAAATTCTTTGATTAGAGATTCAGC
>ERZ807291.2505-NODE-2505-length-27564-cov-29.788542_pt1 | contig 27564 bp, 25 predicted proteins | sample MGYA00521257_ERZ807291 | MGnify/ENA primary metagenome ERZ807291 (study PRJEB31413, sample SAMN03169783) | marine metagenome | biome: Marine; feature: Water; material: Subsurface seawater | place: North Sea | collected 2011-04-28 | depth 1 m m ...
AGTAGTTTGTTTGTCACCTGGATATCGCAGGATTTCCTATTTCATGACCGGAAAAAAAACTGGGACGAGCGTATGCGGGAGGCGGGTGCTTTTTTACAGTACATCCCCTGGCTAACGATCGAAATTGTTAAAGCCAATTTGCATGTGTTCAAATTGGCCATGACCCGTAAGGGATATGAAGAGATCGCCCCGCGCATCGTCACGATAAAAACCAAGCTAAAAACCGACTTTGCCAAGTTTGTCTTCGCCAATTCCATCACCCTTACCCCAGGCACCATCACCATGCTGATCCGCGGGGATGTGTTTCATGTTCATACCATGAGCCAGTTTTTAGAGGATGATCTTTTGGAAGGTGCGATCGAGCGGAAAGTTGCCGAAGTTTTCGAACCGGAAATTCTCAAACCGAAAAGGAAAAAGCGTTGAAAGAGTGGTTTGCCATAATCATGGGAGCCTCTCTCCTCGTGCTGATGATCCCAATTCTTTACCGGATCATCATGGGACCTACCGGGTTTGACCGGATTTTGGGGGTAAATGTGATCGGTACAAAGACCGCAGTCATCCTGGTAATTATTGGTACCTTGTTTGACCGGGTGGATATGTTTGTGGACTTTGCCATTGCCTATGCATTGCTCAATTTTGTGGGGGCGATTGTGGTCTCCCGCTATTTCAACCGTACCGTTCCCTTGCAGGAAATGGAAAAGCCCAAACCGCGCAGGAGGGCAAAGGTATGATCGAAACAATTGCTTCTGCAGCTCTGAGTGAATCGGCAAATAGTCCTGGCTGGTTTCTGGTGCACTCCATTGGAGTGGGCATGGGGATTTTAGGATTGGTCTTTTTTCTGGGCACTGCGGTGGGGATGGTAAGGTTTCCCGATTTTTATACCCGTATGCATGCGGCCGGAAAAGGGGATACCTTGTCCACCATGCTTATGCTTGCCGGATTTGGATTGGTGATGATGGAAGACTTTTCCGCGGGCAGTTGGTTACTTCTCTTAAAAATTCTTGGCATTGTGCTTTTTATTTTCATTACCACGCCTTCCAGTTCGCATGCTCTGATGCGGGCTGCCTTTGAGGATGATGAAATGCCCCTTGGCGAAAAAGATTTAAAAAAGCTTCGCAAGCGAGGCGGCAAACCTTCGGCTAGATAAGTGATGGGACTTGAGCTTTTTAACACCTTGATCCTGAGCCTGCTTGTAGTGGTTGCGGTCCTGTCGCTTTGGGTACGGGACCTGGTGGTATCTGCCGTGGTGTTTGGCATCTACAGTTTTTTGATGTGTTTACTCTGGGCAGAAATGGGTGCAGTCGATGTTGCTTTTACCGAGGCTACGGTGGGTGCGGGTGTAAGCACGGTGGTTTTGATCGCCACGGTTTTTAACCTTAAGAGAAAGGCAAAGGATTAAATGAAACGGACTGCCTTTATTCTGGTTCTTTTGATTGGTCTGCTTCTTGCCTGGGCGGCACGGGATTTTCCTGCGTGGGGGGACCCCCATTCACCCGCTTCCTCATCTGCGGTTTCATCACACTTCATTGCCAACACCGGGGTGGACACAGAAGTGCCCAATATGGTCACCGCGGTGCTTGCTGATTACCGGGGGTTTGACACCATGTTTGAAACGGTGGTGGTTTTCATTGCTGGCCTGGCGGTATTTTCCATACTTCGGGGTGGCCCAAATCGCAGAACCAGGGACCGGGAATTTGTGGTCGATTTTGAGCCAGATTTAATTGTCACCAATACGGTAAGGTTGATAGTTCCGGTGATCCAAATTTTTGCCCTCTATGTATTGGCACACGGTCATGTAAGTCCGGGGGGCGGGTTTCAGGGTGGGGTGGCCATGGGGGCAAGTTTCATTTTGATCGCACTTTCCTGGGATCTGAAAACCGCCCTTGCCCGCTTTCCGATTGAGCGTTGTTTCACTGTGGCAGCCCTTGGTATTGTTATTTACGCGGGGATCGGATTGCTTTCCATGTTTCTTGGCGGCGAGTTTCTTGACTATGCCCACCTGGCCAAGGTTTTCCCGGTCAGTCCGGAAATGGCACGCTATCATGCCATGCTGGGTGTGGAAATTGGGGTAGGGTTTACGGTTACAGCGATTATGTTTGCCCTGTATGCGGGCTTGTCCACGGATGGGCGGATGCGCGACGGACTCTAATTTACCGGATAAGAATTCAGATGTTTGAGGAAGGATCCATATTCAATCAATTGCTGGTCGAGCGGCTGAATTACTTTATTTATGTCGTTCTCCTTCTTATTGGCCTGTGGGCAATGATCGCCAAAAATAACCTGATCAAGAAGTTGATCGGGATGTCGGTTTTTCAAACCGCAATTATTCTGTTTTATGTTTCCATAGGAGTAAAGGACGGAGCCACCATCCCTATCTATTTGCCCGAGCACGACCCGCACGCCAGCCACCTGCCCCTGGAATCGAATGCGTCTGAAGTGGGGGCCCATGGTCCACAAGTTTTGGAAGCTTCCCTCGTTTCCAGTTATACCAACCCATTGCCCCATGTTTTAATGCTCACCGCTATTGTGGTGGGTGTGGCCACCCTTGGCCTGGCCCTATCCGTATGTCTTAGGATTTATCGCGGATACGGGACGGTGGAGGAAGATGAACTATTGGAAAAGCTCGAGCAAATGGATGGTCAAACTGGAGGAGGCCGAGGTAGGCGAAGGCCAAGAAAACGAAGCCCCCGACGAAATACCCAGGAATCCAATCAATCCAGAAAGGTGACTTCCGCGGAAAAATCCGGTTCGCAAAAGCCGAATTCATCCCGCCGGCCAAACCCGAAAAACGCCAAGCCCAAACCATCTGGAGAATCCCTAAATAAGAGCGAAACAAAGGATGAGAACCGGCCAAAACCAGTCCGGAAGCGCCGCAAGTCGCCCCCACGCAAACCCCGGGAGGACAGTTCCCAGTGACCGATCATATCATTTGGATCCTCTTGTTTCCCCTCTTTGGGGCTGTCCTGTGTGCACTGTCCGGTGGACTGTCCAAAAAAATCTGCTATCCAGTATCCATCTTTTCTATGCTCGGATCGGTCTGGGCATCGGTTTGCACCCTCATCCAGGCAATTGAATCTCCAGTGCATGAAGTGTCATACATTCTGGGAGGTTGGAGCCTGGATCTTTATCCCCGGGGGGTAGGCATCGAATTCCGGGCAGACCTGCTTGGTGCATTGATCGCCCTGGTGGTTACCGGAGTTGGTTTGATCGTTAGTTTATATTCCAAAGTACCGGTGCAAAGGGAAACTCCTGGCAAGGAGCCAATGTATTACGCACTTTTTCTCCTGCAGATCACCGGACTTGCAGGAATCGCTCTTACCGGAGATGCATTTAACCTGTATGTCCTAATCGAGGTGGCGGCCCTGACTGGCTACGGATTAATCGCATTGGGAACAAACCGGGCTGCCGCAGCCACATTCAATTACATCATTCTTGGAACAATTGGGGCATCTCTCTACCTGCTCGGTGTGGGGTATCTGTATTTAAAAACAGGCACGCTTAACATGGTCGGAATTCGTGAGGTCATTGAGTCACAGGCTCTTTATGATTCACCTTCGATGCAGGTCGCCTTTGTTTTGGTTTTACTGGGAATTCTGATCAAAATGGCATTTTTCCCCTTCCATGCCTGGCTGCCCAATGCCTATTGCCACGCACCCACCACCACATCCTGTCTGCTCGCTCCTTTAGTCACCAAGGTGATGATTTATGTGATGATCCGGATGGTACTGACGGTGTTTGGTGTGGAGTTTTCCTTCGAGTCAACCTGGTGGACGGAAGTGCTCCCTTGGTTGGTGGTGGTGGCAATTGTCTGTGCAGCGGTCATGGCTTTGGCCCAGAGGGATATCAAAAAAATGCTAGCCTATCTGATCGTTGCTGAGGTTGGATACATGGTGGGCGGGGTATGGATATATAATTATTACGGACTGATTGGTTCGATCTTTCATGTGATCAGTGATGCCTGCATGACCCTGTGCCTATTCCTCGGTGCGGGAATCATTTTGGAAAAGTGCAAGACTACCCACTTCGATGGGCTTCGGGGGTTATTTGCCAAGATGCCCCTGACCATGATTGGATTTTTTGTGGGAGGATTTTCCATTATCGGGCTTCCTCCAACCTGTGGATTTTTCAGTAAGTGGTACTTAATTACCGGTGGTATGGTATCCGAGCGCTGGGAGTATATGATTACCCTAATGTTTTCCACCATGGTGATGGTGGTCCTCTTTTTCCGGCTTATTGAACGCATCCACCTTGCCGTTGATGAGAGCGGAAAAAACCTGGGGAAGGGACATGGGGACCTTGGCTTGAACGCGGATCAAACCCGCTTTGATGAAGCACCTTTGAGCATGCTAATCCCTCTGCTCCTTGCCGCATCGATTGTCATTATTGTGGGCATTTACAATCAGGAAGTCGTGAACCAGATAGAAGTGTTCCTGCGTGCTTATGATCTGCCAACCGGGGTAAATTACCAATGAGTGAACCCATAATAGTCGAAGATATCCGGCCGCTCCTTGCCCTGCTTGCCCCATGGGTGGGAATGATCGGTATTATCTGGGCGGGAGAAAAGCGGGCAAATCTGCGTGAACTTTTCACCTTCGGGGCAGCTTCCTTTCAGGCAGCGGTGGTGCTTTCCCTTGTTCCTTTAATTCTGAGTGGAGCTGTGGTGGAGTTTCATATCTGGCAGATCTTCTCCTATGTCCCTATGCTTTTACGAGTTGATGGGCCCGGGCTTCTTTTTGCCTGCGTGGCATCCATCCTCTGGATTGCCACAACCCTGTATGCGGTGGGATATATGCGTGGGCTCCATGAACATGCCCAGACCCGTTTTTACTCCTTTTTTGCCCTCTCGCTGTCAGCCACCATGGGGGTCGCGTTTTCCGCCAATTTGCTGACCATCTATTTCTTTTATGAGATGCTTTCTGTCTCCACCTTCCCTTTGGTTACCCATATGCAGGACAAAGAGGCACGGACGGGAGGCAGAACCTATCTTGGGTACCTGCTTTTCACTTCACTTTGTCTCCTGCTGCCTGCCCTTAGTTGGTGTTATGTATGGCTGGATGGCGGTCATCTCACCATGGACTTTATTGCTGATGTTGGAAAGGTTGGTCACTTTGGTGAAACCACCCAAATTGTTCTGCTTTTCCTCTTCACCTTTGGCTTTGCCAAGGCGGGCTTGATGCCTGCCCATTCCTGGTTGCCGGGGGCCATGGTTGCCCCCACTCCTGTGTCTGCCCTGCTGCACGCGGTTGCGGTGGTAAAAGTGGGAGTCTTTTGCGTTTACCGTGTATATGCCGATGTTTTTGGCCCTGAAGTGCTTGCCAATATGAGCGGTGAGGAATGGACCATGATTGTGGCATCCGCCACCATTCTGATCTCCTCGCTGATTGCCCTGTCGCAGGATAATTTAAAGCGCCGGCTGGCGTTTTCCACGATTGGGCAACTCGGCTATGTGGTGCTGGGTGCTGCCCTTGCCACCGACCGGGGGCAGGGCGGGGCAGTTCTTCATATCGCCATGCATGCATGTGGTAAAATCACATTGTTCTTTTGTGCTGGGGCTATTTTTGTGGCAACCGGCAAAAAATATGTAAGCGAATTACGCGGGCTTGGCCGCAAAATGCCCCTGACCATGGGCGCGTTTATGATTGGTGCATTAAGCGTGATCGGGTTGCCCCCGCTGGGTGGTTTTATCAGTAAGTGGTACCTCGCCCTTGGTGCACTTGACCGCGATGCGACCTGGGTGGTGGTCGTGTTGCTCATCAGTTCCCTGCTGAATGTTTTTTATCTTTTGCCCGTCGCGGTCACTGCTTTTTTCCGTACATCGGAAACTGAAAAGGATACCACAATAAAAGAGGCTCCCTGGCCCTGTGTTGTGCCCTTGCTCCTCACTGCGTTGGGTTGCTTCTTTCTTTTCTTCTGGTCGGATGTGCTTTTGCAAATGGTTGGTCTGCAACCATAACCAGCTAATCAGTGATTTAAGATGAGTGCTCACCCCCCAAAAAACCGCAAGCCCAAGGAACAGCCAAGATGGTTGGACAAACCGGAAAATATTCGAAAGGTCATCCGGGGGTTTTATGCTTTGTGTGTTTTGATCATAGTGGCCGACTTGATCTTCAGCCTGGGCTGGCACAAGCATGCAGCCCTGGCGGAAGATTCCAGCTTACATGCCGTGGAGACGCTCCCCGCATTTTATGGAATCTATGGATTTCTTGCCTGCGTCGGACTGGTCTATTTTTCCAAACTGATGCGTGGATGGAAGGGCAAAAATATACTTATGCGGGAGGAAGACTACTGGGAGAAGTAAGATGAGTGTATTGACATCGACAATGGAAGTAGGGACTCATCCCGCCACGGCTCTTTTGATTGGAGGGTTGGCAGCCGCGGTTCTTCGTGGAAGGTTTGCTTCCCTTGCCTTGATTATCGCCCCGTTGTTTGGGCTCGGATATGTCGCCAGCCTGGATGTGGGAACATCTTCCACCATTCATCTTTTTGGCTATGAAATCCTCGGTGTGGTCGTTGATCAGCAGGCAAAATTGTTTGGATATCTCTTTCACATAGCCGCTCTGGTGGCGGGTATCTATTCCTTTCACCTGCGCGATCCCTGGCAGGTGTCGATGTCTTTGCTCTATGCCGCAACCGCAGTGGGGGTGGCCTTTGCCGGAGATATGCTTTCTCTCTTTTTATGGTGGGAAGGGCTGGCCATCACTTCGGTCTTTCAGATTTGGGGAAGACGAACCAAACAGGCGGAGGAAGCGGGATTTCGCTATTTATTTTTTCATGTTGGTTCCGGTCTCCTTTTGTTGGCGGGTATTCTGGTCCGTTATCACGGCGAGGGGGCGGATGCCCTTTCCCTCGCTCCTCTCACCACGGCACTGGAAGGGGGCGATCTTGGTGCCCTGCTTATTCTTTTGGCCATTGGTATTAAGGCAGCTTTTCCCGGTTTACATGTCTGGTTAAAGGATGGATATGCCGAGGCCACTCATTCCGGTCCGGTCTGGTTATGTGCCTTTACCACCAAATGTGCGGTTTGCATGCTTGCCCGCCTTTTTCCAGGAGCAGAGGTATTGATCACCATCGGTGGGGTCATGGCAATGTTTCCTATCTTTTATGCGGTGATTGAAAATGATCTCCGTCGGGTATTGTGCTACAGCAAGATCAACCAGATTGGGTTTATGGTTGTGGGCATAGGCATTGGTACCGAGCTCGCAATTGACGGTGCGATCGCTCATGCATTTACCCATGTTATTTACAAAGGACTGTTATTCATGAGCATGGGTGCGGTCCTTTTCCGCACCGGTGAGATCAGGGGGTCCCATCTGGGTGGGCTGTACAAGAGTATGCCCTGGACTACCGGGTTTTGTATCGTGGGGGCGGCGTCCATTTCCGCCTTTCCCCTGTTCAGTGGGTTTGTGAGCAAATCCATTATTATTACCGAAGCTGCCCGCAATGGACATCTGCTTGTTTGGTTATGCCTGCTCTTTGCATCGGCCGGAGTTTTTCACCATGCCGGCATTAAAATTCCATTCTTTGCCTTTTTTGCTCATGATTCTGGACTTCGTCCCAAAGAAGCCCCCATCAATATGCTGATTGCCATGGGGATATCCTCTTTCCTCTGCATCTTTCTGGGGTGCAACCCTCAATGGCTCTACGATATGCTCCCCAATGGAGCGGCTGGTTATCATCCTTACGATGCCACCCATGTGATTACCCAGATCGAAATCCTGCTCTTTTCAGCCCTGGCATTTACCCTGCTTAATTTGTGGGGGAAATATCCGCCCGAATTGCCCTCTGTCAATTTGGACGCCGATTGGATCTACCGAAAAATGGGCCGGGGTTTCCTTGCGTTTGGAGAGAGTTTTTGGAACGGGTTGAACGACCGGGCACATGCTTTTTTTGTTGGCAGTATGACCGACCGGGTATGCTTGTTTCTCAAAAAAGGGCATGTCTACACCATGAAGGCACTCTACCAGCCCTTTTGCAAAGCAGGTCTGCTGGTGCAGGATGGTTCTAAAGGGGAAAACCATTTTGCGAAGAGAACCGCGCTTGGGTTGCATCCGGTCGGCTGGACTGCACTCTTCTGCATGCTCTTTTTCCTCGGTTTTCTGCTGCTTGTTTTTACATAGGGCGAGGGGAACATCCTTGCCCCCGCCTTTTCCAGATGCTTGATTGTTTAGTGTGAAATGGGTGGTTGGTAATTGTAAATTTAGTTTTCTTCTGATTTGCATCTCCTGCTTTTTGGGCGGGTGCAAGTATTTTGATCCGGATGCAAATTTTATTGATGATAAAAAGGTCTGGGCGAAGATAAAAAGGGAAGCACCTGAGCTGGGGCTGGAACCAAGCTTTGTTTATGCGATCTGCCATGCGGAAAGCAGCCTAAATGCAAATGCGGAGTCATCCGTTGCCAAGGGGATGATGCAATTAACTGAAGCTGCCTGGTCGGATGTGACTAAACTGCACTACCGCACAGCCTACCAATGGGAAACCAATGTTGAGGTGGGCATGCTCTACCTCCAGCGTCTCAAGAGCATGCTGGAGAGTGTGGACATGTTTAACTATCCCCGCCTGGCCGCAAGTTACCGCTATGGATATAATGCCCTCAGGCAGGAACAATTCATGGTCAGTCGAATGAAGACCCCCATTAACCGGATATACCGCAAACTTTTTGCCGGTCAGCTCTGCCCAGTCGCCCTGCCAGAGGACTGATTTTTTTGTAGAATTGATGGGTTCTAAAACCGAGGTTGTTCGAAGAAAAAGAGGGGATCTCCCGCTCGAACCACCATCCGCTTATGAATCGGACATAAGTGCGTTTATGGCCTGGATACAATTGGAAAGAGGACTTTCCCCCAACACCGTGGAATCCTATGAGGCAGACCTGGTGCAGTGTGCCTGCTTCCTGCATAACCATGGTTCACCCAACTGGCAGGATGTATCCCTGGAGCATATATCTGCCTGGATCTCTTCCCTTACCGTGGATGGATATGCGGTGGCCAGTCTGGCCAGAAAACTTTCCGCCCTGCGTATGCTTGCGAGATACCTGGTCGGGGAGGGGAGTTTGCAAAATGATTTCACCGAACTGCTGAAAAATCCACAAAAAGGCAGGTTTCTTCCCCATGCCCTGAGTATCGAGGAAATGGAACGTTTTCTAGGTGCACCGGACCTCAATACACCCCAGGGCAAACGGGACCGGGCGATTTTTGAATTGATGTATGGGAGTGGTTTGCGCGTTTCCGAAGTATCCTCCGTTCTGGTGAATGCGGTCAATCTGGATGATGGGTTTGCCCGGATTTTTGGAAAGGGTGCGAAGGAACGAATCGTTCCGGTGGGGGGCGAGGCGGTCCTGGCCATTCGTAACTATTTACACGGGGGACGTCCCCATTTGGTCAAAGACGGGTCAGGGGGCGAATTGTTTCTCAGTAAGAGGGGGACCCCAATTTCCAGAAAAATGATTTGGGTACTGGTGAAAGATTATGCCAACCGGGCGGGTATAGAGAAAAACTTGACCCCTCACGGATTAAGGCATTCCTTTGCCACCCATTTGCTGATGGGCGGGGCTGATGTTCGTGCAGTTCAGGAAATGTTGGGTCATGCAGATGTGGGCACCACTCAAATTTACACGCATGTCGAGTCCCAGCGCTTACAGGAAGAGCACACCAACTTCCACCCTCTTGCCCAGAATCAGTAAGAAATAAGCATACGGGCAATTATTTGTCGAAATTAGCGTGCTGCCTATTCATAGTGGTATCCAAGTTACCTGCATTTTTGAATTATTTATGAAAACTCCCGCTGCTCTTTTGATTCCTCTTCTCCTTTGCTTCTTTCTGCCCGGATGTGGCCAGGAAGAAAACCAGAATCCTGCCAGGAAATTTGGGGAAGTTGAACTTATAAAGGAAGATCTGTACCAGCCAAGTTATGGTGAGGCAGATCCCATCGCCCTGCCCCATACCAAGCCAGGGGGGACCTTCACCACCTGGGGTGGACCTTTCCCCAAATCGCTCAACATGTTTTTGGATTACAACAGTTTTTCTGCCAATGTGATGGGGCTTTTATATGAGCCGCTGATTTCTCTTCACAGCACGGAAAATCGTCCGATTGGGGTGTTGGCAGAAAGCTGGCAGATAGATGAGGATGGAATGAGCTTCACCTTCAAAATCAGGGAAGATGCAACCTGGAGCGACGGACGGCCCATCACCTCCGCTGATATCCAATTTTATTATGATGTCATTTTAGACCCCCAAAACCTCACATCCTTATTTCGGGTAAGCCTTAAAAGGTTTGAGCGCCCAGTGGCGGTGGATGAAAAGACCGTCTTGATCAAAGCAAACACCAGGCACTGGAATAACTTTTTTCAGGCTGGCAATATGGTCGCACTTCCTGCTCATCTCTGGGAGGGGCAAGACTTTAACAAGATCAATTTCGAATTTCCGGTGGTTTCCGGACCCTATTCCATAGGCGAGGTAAAAAAGGGCAGGTCTATCAGCCTGCAACGGAGGCATGACTGGTGGGGCAGGAAGAACCGGTATAACTCAGGAAAATACAACTTAAACAAAGTGGTGTACCGTTCCATGACCGACCGCAACAAAGCACTGGAAGCATTTAAGAAAGGGATATTCGATGCCTACCCGATTTACACCTCTTCCATTTGGATGAAAAAGACCCAGTTTGAACAGGTGGAAAAGGGATGGGTGGTAAGGCAGGCAGTTTATAACAAAGAGCCCAAGGGCTATCAGGGACTGGCGATCAACCTGCGCGAGCCAAAATTCCAGGATGTCCGGGTACGCCAGGCCCTTGGCTACCTGCTTAACCGTGAGGCAATGAATGAAAAGTTCATGTACAACCAATACTTTTTACTGAATTCATTCTATCCGGATTTGTACCCCAATAATGTAAACCCGGACAGGGAGGTAACCCCGTACGATCCGGAAAAAGCCAGGCGGTTGTTGGAGGAAGCAGGATGGTCGGTCAATAACAAGGGAAGGTTGGAGAAGGATGGACAGCCATTTGAGATAACCTTTCTTTCTGCTGCTGAGGATTTCCGCCATCTCAATTTATACATTGAAGATTTAAAATCAGTGGGCATCCAGGCACAGATTGAGAAAACAAACCGGTCCACTCTGACCAAACGGATTGATAATTTTGAATTTGAGATGTTTTGGACCGCCTGGGGTGCATCGAGGTTGCGGGATCCAGAATCTGGCTGGCACAGTTCTACTGCAGACCAGACCGCCTCCCAAAATTATCCTGGGGTTCAGGATGAAGAGATTGACCGTTTGATCGAGTTGCAAAAGGTCGAGTATGATATGGACAAACGGATCGAAATTCTCAAGCAGATCGATAACCGGTTGGCAGAAATGATTCCCTACATCTTTTTATGGCAGGCAGACCATGGGAGAATTCTTTACTGGAACAAGTACCAAACCCCGGACTTTGTCTTTGATAAGTTTGGGCAGGAAGAGTCCATCCTTACTTATTGGTGGGAAGATCCCGCCTTGGTGGAACAATTGAACGAGGCAACAGAGAGCAACCAGCCTTTGCCCCTTAAGCCCTTCAAGGTGGTTTATCAGGAATGAGAATTTATTTGATCAGGCGACTGTTGTTGCTCTTTCCCACATTACTGGGAATTACCGCAGTCTGCTTTACCCTCATTCAATTTGTGCCCGGTGGCCCGGTGGAGGAACTGATTGCCCGGGTCCGTGCACAAAGCAGCCTGGAGGGGGGCGGGGGTTCCACTTCCCAGCAACAAATTACCGCAGAGGAAATAGAAAATATCCGGGCATACTATGGTTTTGATAAGCCCGCCCTTACCCGTTACTTCGAGTGGTTGGGCAAAGTGATTCGTTTTGATTTGGGAACATCTTATTTCTACGAGGAACCGGTTTGGGATGTGATCAAATCGAAGTTTCCAATATCTTTGTTTTTTGGGCTGGTTTCCTTTGTTCTCTCCTATTCGGTTTGTATACCCTTGGGGTTGTACAAGGCGGTGTGGAACCGCAGCAGGTTCGATCTGATTAGTTCAATTATGATCTTTGCCGGATATATCATTCCTGGTTATGCCCTGGGGATTTTGCTGATTATCTTTTTTAGTGGTGGGAGTTACTTGGATTGGTTCCCTCTGGGGGGAATGGTAAGTGATGATTTTGAGTCCATGGGCTTCTGGGCGGGAACGCTTGATTTCCTGCACCATATGTGCCTGCCCCTGGTCTGCTTCATGGCCAGTGAATTTGCGTTTCTGACCATGCTGATGAAAAACTCCCTGCTTGAGGAAATCCGCAAGGAATATGTGCGAACTGCCAGGTTTAAGGGTGCCGGGTTTCAGCGGGCGGTCTGGAAACATGCCTTGCGAAATGCCCTGATCCCCCTGGCCACACGGATGAGTGAGATCTTTACCTTAATGTTTACTTCCGCCCTGCTTATCGAAAAAGTATTCGATATCGATGGTATGGGCCTGCTGGTCTATAATTCGATCCTGAGCCGGGATTACAATGTGGTGCTGGGGGTCATTCTCATATCAAGCATCATGGCCCTGTTGGGAAGGCTGTTTTCAGACATGCTTTATATTACCATCGATCCAAGGATTAAATTTAGCTGACGGTTAGCCATGGCCATTTTTTCCCAACTTTCCAGGGATCGTTTTAACAGATTCCGAAAAATTAAAAGAGCGTGGTACTCTTTTATTCTTCTTTCTGGTCTGTTCATCCTGTCTTTATTTTCAGAAATTCTCTGCAATGACCGTCCCTATATTTTATCCTACGAGGGAAGGCTGTATTTTCCGATGTTTCACTTCTATCCCGAAAAGGAATTTGGCGGAAAATACCTGACCGAGGCAGATTATGTGACCCTCCGGAATTCGGATGCTTTTATAAACAGCGAAAACTGGATGCTCCTCCCACCAATCCCCCACAGCCCCTTGCATTCTTACATGGATCTGCAAGGCACTCCCCCGCACCCTCCCTCTGCCAAGCATTGGCTGGGGACGGATTCTTCGGCGAGAGATGTTTTTGCCCGCCTTCTTTATGGTTTCAGGATCTGTATGCTCTTCTCCCTCATTCTCGCGGCGATTTCCACCCTGTTTGGTATCCTGATTGGTGGGGTGCAGGGATATTTTGGCGGTTTGATCGATATGGTCATGCAAAGACTGATTGAGGTTTGGTCATCCCTGCCTTTTCTCTATGTGGTGATTCTTGTGGGGACGATTTATTCGCGCAGTTTCATAATCCTCATTTTGATCCTTTCTCTTTTTCAATGGATCGGTCTGTCTTACTACATGAGAGGAGAATTCCTTAAAATCCGGTGCCTTAATTATGTAAAAGTTGCCAAAACGATGGGGATGTCCAACTTTCATATTCTATTCCGGCAAATCCTTCCCAATGGGCTCACCCCGGTTATCACCTTGCTGCCCTTTCAAATCGTTGGAGGAATTGGAGCCCTTACCGCCCTCGATTTTCTCGGCTTCGGGCTGCAGCCACCCACTCCCTCCTGGGGGGAATTACTTAGCCAGGGACTTAATAATCTGTTTGCCCCCTGGCTTGCCATATCCACGGTGGTTTGCCTGTTTACCACCCTGTTGCTGGCAACTTTTATCGGGGAAGGTGTTCGGGAAGCCTTTGATCCCCGATCGTCCACAAATTAAAGATGGAAACATTCTCAACTCCAGAAAATATAGACGGCTGCGTATTGAGGGTGTCGGACTTATCAATCGGGATAGACCGTCCGGGACAGATGCTCCAGCTCACTGACCATGTATCCTTTGTTTTAAACGAGGGAGAAATTCACGGGTTGATCGGGGAGTCTGGGTGTGGCAAGAGTATAACCTCGCTGGCGATTATGGGCATGCTGCCCGAACCCGGTGGCACCCTGATTTCCGGCAGTGTGTGTTTCAGAAACAAGGATGTTTACAGCCTGGATGAACCTGAGCTGAATGGCTTGCGGGGGGCGAAAATATCGATGATCTTTCAGGAGCCTTTTTCTGCGATGAACCCGCTGATTCGGGTGGGAGATCAGATGCTCGAAGTTTTCGAATACCACCGGACAGATTTCGACAGGCATCAAAAAATCAGGGATTTGCTCAAGGAGGTGGGTTTGAGCGATCATGCCAGAATTTTAAATTCTTATCCTCATGAACTTTCCGGGGGCATGCTTCAAAGAATCATGATTGCGATGTCCCTGCTCCTTGACCCCGAGGTGCTGATTGCGGATGAACCAACCACCGCCCTCGATGTTACAGTGCAGGCACAGATCATGAGCCTGGTTGTACGGTTGTGCAAAGAGCGCAAAATGTCAGTATTGCTGATTTCACACAACATCAGCCTGATGGCTCAGTATGCCGATCGTATATCGGTTATGTATGCCGGTCAGATCGTGGAAAGCAATGAGACCGGGCGTTTTCTTTCACATCCCATGCATCCATATTCCAAGGGTTTGATGAGGGCGATCCCTAGCTTGGACAGGGAGGATAAAAGGATTATTCCAATTCCGGGACAGGTGCCAGAACCTGCTAAATACGGGTCCGGTTGCCGATTTAGGGAGAGGTGCCCGGAAGCCACCCCGCAGTGCCAGGTTCCCCCACCCGAAAAAAATCATGAACAGGAAGGGAGGTACCTTTGTCATTATTGACACAGAATCCGTCAGGATGTCCGCTGGTGGAAGTGAGGGATGTACAGACCTGGTTTCCGGTTAAGACCGGGCTCTTTGGCAGGACGAGCCGGTATATCAAAGCGGTGGACCGAGTCAGCCTGCAGATTAACTCGGGGGAGATTGTGGCTTTGGTGGGAGAATCTGGCTGTGGCAAGAGCACGCTGGGCAACTCGATTGCCGGTCTTTTGCCCATCCGTGGGGGAAACATACTTTTTAAGGGCAATTCAGCCCTTAAAGGTCACCATCTGCAAAGAGAGATATTTCAGAATAAAGTACAGCTGATTTTTCAGGACCCATACTCTTCGCTCAATCCCAAGCATACGATTTACGAGATTCTGTCTTTTCCTTTGCTCTACCATAATATCTGTACCCGGGCAGAAGTGGGTGAATACATTGCCTTTCTTCTCCAACAGGTGGGAATGTCTGCGGACTGTATCAACAGGTATCCTCACTCTTTTAGCGGAGGGCAGCGTCAGAGAATTTCCATTGCCCGGGCGATCGGGATGAAGCCGGACTTGATGATCTGCGACGAAATTGTTTCCTCCCTCGATGTTTCGATACAGGCACAGATTGTTGAGCTTCTGCTTGAATTAAGGAATAAGCTGGGACTTGCCCTGCTTTTTATTGCTCACGACCTTTCCCTCGTCCGAACCCTTTCGGACCGGCTCTATGTGATGTATCTGGGCAAGATTGTTGAGTCTGGAAAGACCGCAGAGGTTTTGTCCGGCCCGATGCATCCATACACCCGTGCCCTTGTGCAGTCGGTTCCCACCCTAGACCGTACCCGTCCTCCCGTTATTTTGGAGGGCGAAGTGCCGTCTTTTTCCAATTTGCCCCAGGGCTGTGCCTTTCAGACCCGTTGCCCCAACCGTTCAAGCCAATGCCTGCAGGATCCGGAAACCTCAAAGGTGGATAACCGTGAGGTTTCCTGTTTTCATCCAGTGGTAAGCAAAACCTAGTTTTTCTCCCTATCTTACTCCCAAAAATGCAAATAATTTTCTCACGTGCGCAACTAAGGGTTGTAAGGATGCCCCATTCGATGTCTTTAGAATAAGGCGTGAAGGTAACGGTATTTGTTTCCCCCAAAACAACAGTTTTGGATCCCCAGGGCGCGGCAGTCGAGCAAGCGATTAAAAGCTTGGGCCACCATTCCATCGAGGGGGTGCGGGTCGGCAAGACCGTGACCTTTCAAATGGAAGGAGCGGACACTCCGGAAATTCGGGATGAGATCGATCGCTTGTGCGATGGATTGCTCAGTAATCCGGTAATCGAAGACTATCGATACGAGATTGCTCCCGAGTGAAGATCTTCCGTCATCTCGACCAAGCCGGCAATATGGGCTTTGGTCGGTTCGATGAGGAGGGCCGTACTTTCCTGATCGTTCAAAAACCGGACGGCTCATTCGAAGCCACCGACCAGGCCATTACGCCCTTTCAGTTGCTCACCCCGATTGATTTCCGATGCATCTATGCAGTCGGGTATAATTACCGAAAGCATGCGGAAGAGGCCGGGGCAACCATCCCCAAACATCCAGTCGTCTTTATGAAAGCCCCTACTTCCGTGCAAAACCCGGGGGATCCCATTGTGCTTCCGCGTTTTTTAAGGAGCGATAAAGTGGATTACGAGGGTGAGCTTGGCGTGGTCATTGGCAGACCCTGCAAAAATGTTTCGCCCGACGAAGCCCTTTCCTATGTTCTTGGATATGTCGCAGCCAATGATGTGAGCGCGAGGGATTGGCAAAAAGAAAAAGGGGGTGGCCAGTTTTGCCGGGGCAAAAGTTTTGACACTTTTTGTCCGGTCGGTCCATGCCTGGTTACCATGGATGAAGTGCCCGACCCCTCAAACCTTACCCTGCGCACTTTTGTAAACCAGGACATTATGCAGGAGTCTTCCACCTCGGATATGATTTTTAACATTCCCACCCTCATTTCCTTTCTTAGTGGAAGCACCACCTTATTGCCCGGAACTTTGATTCTTACGGGCACTCCAAGCGGGGTAGGGGAAGCCCGGGATCCAAGAAGGTTTCTTGTGCCCGGGGACGAAGTGAGCGTGGAGATCGAAGGCATTGGCATACTTACCAATCCGGTGGTCGAAGAAGTATTTGAGGACGAACCATCCAAGGAGGAAAAAATATCGTGAAGGTAGCAATTATTCAATTTCCGGGTTCCAATTGTGATTGGGATGCCGAACACGCAGTGCAGGATGTGATTGGTCTGCCGGCCGGGCGGGTCTGGCACAAAGATGCATTGCCCGATGGCGTGGAAGCGGTAATCGTACCGGGAGGATTTTCCTTTGGGGATTATTTAAGGTGCGGGGCCATTGCCCGGTTCTCGCCCATTATGACAGATTTGAAAAATTTTGCCGGGCAGGGAGGTCAGGTGCTTGGCATATGCAACGGGTTTCAAATTCTCTGCGAGTCAGGTCTGCTCCCTGGGGCATTGGTCAGGAATGACTGTATGGAGTTCCGTTGCCTCAACCAACCCCTCAAGGTCGAAAATTCCAACGACCGGTTCAATACAGAGACTCTGGGGAACCAACTTTCCTTACCCATCGCTCATGGCGAAGGAAATTACCGGGCGGACGAAGATGTGCTCGCTGGCTTGGAAGCCAACAACCAGGTGCTTTTGCGCTACCAGCCCAACCCCAATGGTTCCATCCATGATATTGCTGGCATTCGCAACCTGGCAGGCAATGTATACGGCATGATGCCCCATCCAGAAAGGGCAGTTGAAAGCCATCATCCCTGCCTGGACGGACTGCCCGTTTTGCAGGCCTTTTTACAACCCCTTCTCCAATCTTCCCCAGTCGAAATTACTGCCTAAGTCATGGAAACATCCACCGCACCCCTGCCTCCCAATCCCGACCCTTGTCTGAATGTCGAGATTACCAAGGAATTAATCGCCCAGCACGGTCTCCTTCCAGAGGAGTATGAGCAAATCCTGAAAATTCTCGGCCGTACCCCCAACCTTACCGAGTTGGGAATTTTTTCGGTGATGTGGTCTGAGCACTGTGCCTACAAAAATACCCGGAAATTGCTAAAATTGTTCCCCACTGAGAAACAGGACAAAAATGCAATCGGACAGGTATTGGTGAAGGCGGGCGAGGAAAACGCGGGAGTTATCGATGTGGGAGAAGGCTGGGGAGTTGCCTTTAAGATCGAATCCCACAATCATCCCAGTGCGATTGAACCTTTTGAGGGAGCGGCCACCGGGGTGGGCGGAATTGTCCGCGATATTTTCACCATGGGTGCACGCCCGGTCCTGCTAACAAATTCCTTACGGTTTGGTTCGCTGGAGTCCAGCCAGGTAAAAAGATTATTTCGTGGAGTGGTCAGCGGGATTTCCCACTACGGAAATTGCCTGGGTATTCCCAATATGGGTGGGGATGTTTATTTTGATGACTGTTACGAGGGAAACCCTCTGGTCAATGCCCTGTGTGCCGGAATTTTACGGCATGAAGAAATCCAGAAAGGTGCGGCCACAGGAGTTGGCAATCCTGTCTATTATGTCGGTCCAGGCACGGGCCGTGACGGATTGGGCGGGGCCAGTTTTGCTTCCCGTGAATTGACCGAGGAGAGTGCGGAAGACAGGCCCGCAGTGCAGAAGGGGGATCCTTTCATGGAAAAACTTCTTCTCGAAGCATGCCTGGAAATGATGTCCATTCCCGGACTGGTCGTGGGCATACAGGACATGGGGGCTGCTGGGCTTACCTGCTCGACCTGCGAAACCGCATCCCGTGGGGATGCTGGGATTGAAATCGATCTGGACCTGGTGCCCCAGCGGGAAACAGGGATGAATTCTTACGAAATTATGCTTTCCGAAAGCCAGGAGCGCATGTTGGTAATCGTGACCAAAGGGCGCGAGCGTGAACTCGAGGAAGTCTTCGAGAAATGGGACCTGCACGCTGCCCGCATAGGCGAGGTAAAAGAGGGAGACCGCATGGTTGTCCGCCATAAGGGTGTGGTGGTGGCGGACCTGCCGGCAAAATCCCTGACCGATGAAGCCCCGGTCTACGATCAACCAACCAGTGAGCCCGCTCATCTGGCCAGGGCTCGGGAATGGAAGGTGGAGTCCATTCCCGAGCTGGATCCCGGCACGGTGGAAAGCGCATTGCTTGGGTTGCTCCAGCATCCCACCATTGCTTCCAAGAGATGGGTGTGGCAGCAGTATGACCATATGGTTATGTCCGGGTGTACGGTTGAGCCGGGTAGCGATGCCGGAGTGGTCAAGCTCAGCATTGCCGGGATAAACAAATTTCTGGCTATCGCCAATGACTGCAATAACCGGTTCTGTTATCTCGATCCCTATGCGGGTGCACAGATCGCTTTTGCCGAGTGTATGCGCAATCTTGCCTGTTCTGGAGCACGGGCACTGGCGGTAACGGATAACCTGAATTTTGGAAACCCAAACAAGCCCGAAGCTTATCACATGCTCAAGGAGTGCGTGAAAGGGTTGGCGGATGCTTGTTCGTTTTTTGATGTCCCGGTGGTCGGGGGCAATGTCAGCCTTTACAATGAACATGGCGAGGGAGCCATTGATCCAACCCCGGTAGTCTCCATGGTTGGATTGATCGACCATGCCGAACGGGTAACCCGTAGCGGGGTGACCGAGCCTGGTTTGGAACTCGTTTTACTGGGCGGGCTTCCTCATGAGCTGGGTGGGAGTTATTATTTGCAGACCCGTTTGGGGAAGAAGGAGGGAACCTGTCCGTCCGTCAACCTCGGGGCAGAGAAAGCCCTGCAGGACTTTTTGATTTCTCAGATTGAAAAGGGAATAATTTGTGCCGCTCACGATATTTCCGAGGGCGGCTTACTGGTTTGCCTGTCGGAAATGCTTTTTGACGGGGAAGGGTTGGGAGCATCTCTTTCGCTCAACGAGCTTGGTGAATCTGGCCGGTTGGACGCTCTTTTATTTGGGGAAAGCCAGGCACGGGCGGTGGTTGCGGTCAATCCGCAGAATTTGGATGCGGTGAGGCAGGCCGCAGATCAACTCGGGCTGCCGTTTAATTCTCTCGGTAAAACCAATGATTCCGACCAGTTGTGCATCGAGGTTGCAGGCAACGCAGTCTGTAATGCAAAAGTTTCCGGCTTGAAGAGTGCATGGGAAAGCGCGATTCCTAAGCACATGGAAAATGCTTAGCCTGTACCCCCCACAATGCCCTTATTATGAGTGACGAAATTGGACATCATTGCGGGATTGCAATGATCCGCTTAAAGAAGTCCCTTTCTTACTTTAACGAAAAGTACGGCAGTCCGCTCTGGGCCTTCAATCAATTATTTCTCTTAATGGAGAAACAGCACAACCGTGGCCAGGATGGTGCGGGCATCGGGTCAATGAAACTGCAGATGCCCGTGGGCGAGTCTTTCATGTTTCGCGAGCGCAGCACGAGTTCCAAGGCACTCTCGAAGATCTTTGGTTCCCAGCACAAAGTACTTGGGAAAATGATCAAGAAAGGACGGGCCTTTTACGAGTTCCCGGAGACCATTAAGCAGCACTTTGATTATGGAGGAGAGATCCTCCTGGGCCATTTGCGCTATGGTACATCCGGGGAGTACGGTTCCAATACCTGTCACCCTTATTTCCGCAAGAGCAACTGGCCGAGCAAAAATTTGATGATCGCTGGAAATTTTAACCTCACCAATGTGGAGGAGTTAAACCAGCGGTTGGTCAAGCGCGGCCAACACCCGGTATTTGACACCGATACCCAGGCAATCCTGGAAGAGTCGGGCTACCACCTGGACTCTGCAGTGGATGAATTGGCAATACAGGCGTCTACAGAAGGTGTGGTCGGGGAGGAACATACCCGGTGGATCTCCGAAAAAATCGACCCGGTTTCCATCTTTCGTGAGGCATCCAGGAACTGGGATGGTGGCTACGCGCTGGCCGGTATACTCGGCACGGGGGATTGTTTTGCAATGCGCGATCCTCACGGGATCCGGCCGGGGTTTTATTTTGAGGACGATGAGGTATTTGCCGTAGCTTCTGAACGTGCTCCACTGATGACTGTGTTCGATAAGGGGATGGACGAAATTTCCGAAATCGAACCGGGCGGAATCCTGGTTGTCCGACCGGACGGTTCATTAATCAAGGAGCAGTTTTCCGAATCCTCCGGGAAAGTGGCGGGGTGTTCCTTTGAACGGATTTATTTTTCGCGGGGTAATGATCCAGACATCTATGCAGAAAGAAAAAACCTGGGTGCATTATTGGTCCCTCAGGTTTTGGAATCGGTGGGAAGCGATTTTTCACGGAGTGTCTTTAGTTATGTTCCCAATACCGCTGAAAGTGCCTACTATGGATTTATGGAGCAACTCCGCCTAGTCAGACGGGCAGAGGTTAAACAAAGATTGATAGATGCCAGGCAATCGGGCGAGCTTTCCGATTCCTTAATTGACGACCTGGTGATGGATAACTGGCCGAAGGGCGAAAAGATTGCCAACAAGGATATCAAACTGCGCACTTTTATCAGCCAGGAATCGGGCCGTGCCCAACTGGTCTCCCATGTGTATGATATTACCTATGGTGTGGTTCGTGCAGGGCACGACGCCCTCGTTTGCATAGACGATTCCATTGTTCGTGGAACCACGCTCAAGAAAAGCATCCTAAAAATACTCGGCCGTTCCCAGCCCCGTAAACTGGTCATTGCATCTACTGCTCCGCAAATTCGATATCCCGACTGCTATGGGATAGACATGTCCGAGCTTGGCAAATTTATCGCTTTTCAGGCAGCGGTTTCCTTAATTCAGGATCATGGGTATCGGGGATTATTAAAGGAAGTGGCCGAGCAGTGCCGGGAGGCCCTTGCAAAGCCTGTTTCCAAACCGGTCAATTATGTCAAACGGGTGTACGAAAATTTCTCCGTGGATCAAATATCGGAAAGGGTGGCAGAGTTGGTTGCCCCGGAAGCATTGAAGGAGGTGACGAGGGTGGAGATTATTTATCAAAGTGTGGAAAATTTGCACGAGGCTTTGCCCGACCATCCGGGCGACTGGTATTTTACCGGCGATTATCCAACCCCTGGAGGGTACCGGGTGGCACACAAGGCATTTCTTAATTTTTACGAAAATAAAGACGGTCGGAGTTACTAATTTTTTGCCCGCTTGTTGAGAGAGCGAACTACAAAAAATACAAAAAATCTTTGACGTACCCATTCCATCTAAAGTTATAATCGCACTTGGATGGACACAGGTTATCAGACCCTTGTACTTAATCGCCTATGGCAACCGGTTAATGTCGTTGGACTGGAACGGGCTTTCGGTTTGCTTTCGCTCGACCATGCCCAGGTTATCTTTGCCGAGGACAATAGCTTCCGGGTGTTTAATTCCAGTGCATGGTTTGAATTTTGCCGCGATGCAGAAGCGGCCAAAGGGGCAAGGATCGTTCACACGGTGAATCAATCCGTGATTGTTCCGAGCGTGCTCCTTTTGCGCACCTATGATCGTATCCTCCTTCAGGAAATGAAGTTTAACCGCCAAAACCTTCTCGAGCGCGACGATTATCGCTGCCAGTATTGCGGCAAAATCTTTTCGCCCAAGGAATTAAATATGGATCATGTCTTGCCCAAAGACCGGGGAGGGGGGACCTCCTGGGAAAACGTGGTCACTTCCTGTATCCGTTGCAACAGCCGCAAGAGCAACCGGCTACCCAAGGAAGCTGGGATGCGACTGCTCAAAGAGCCCAAGCGTCCCGCCCGGCGTCCCTTTGTCAGCTCGCTCTATGGGAAACCGCTGGAAAAAACCTGGGAGCATTTTTTACAGGCAAAAAAATAAGATTTTTTTATTTTCTATTTCCGTACCTTTACTTTTTGGAAAGGGATATCATTTTGGTTTGCATCGCAATTTCCTACCTCGCATGTAACCGGTAATTATTCTAGGTAAGATACCAGTGCACGAAAGCAATGCAGTGAAAAGACCCGAGGGCCGGGCAATCGACGCTCTTTACCGGATTAGTACCCTGTCCGGTAAATCGCTCAACTCGGTTCGTGCACTGGAGGAAATTTTAGACGAAGTCATGCAGGTATTTTCCGCAAATTCCGCTTCCATTTCTTTACTCAATGAAAATTCAGATACCTTACTGATTGAGGTACAGCGGGGCCTGCCCGATAAAAGCCGGGGTTTTCAATTACCCGTGGGGGTGGGGATTACGGGCTGGGTGGCAGCACACGGCCAGCCACTTTTGTGCCCCGATGTATCCCGGGAGGAAAAATATTTCCAGCTGGATGAGCGGGTACGGGCAGAGATGGCCGCCCCCTTGACCGAGGGCGGGCGGACTGTTGGTGCCCTCAATGTGGATTCTTGCACAGTGGGCTCCTTTGATGAGGAAGACCTTCGTTTACTCGTTTTAATCGCAAACGAAGCGAGCCGGGTGCTGGAAAATATGTGGATGATTCAACAGCTGCGTAAAAAAGCGGATCAATTGCAAAGCCTGGTTTTGTTAAGTCAGGATATTTCAGGCACCCGAAAGTTTGATGAAGTATTAAACACCATCTGCCGGGAGGGCCTCCTGCTCCTGGGCTGTAGGCTTTCTGCCTTTTTTCTCTATGATGAAAAAAGCGATCTCCTCCATTTGCAATGTCTCCAGGATACACAGGGCCCAAGGGATTATCAGGAACAATTAAAGCCTGGAGACAGCCTTCTGGGCAGTGCCCTGCGCGGGCACAGGCAGGTGCAAACGCGGGACCTTTTGCGCACGGAAGAGCACCACTTTATCGATTTGATCCGTTCCGAAAGTCTCCAGTCCATGCTGGTCACACCGGTGATTTTTGAGGATGTGCCCATTGGGATCATCACGCATTATATAGACCGTCCTCACCGTTTTCACGACGATGAACGGATGATTGCTCGGGCACTTGCCGATCTGGGGGCCATTGCCATTGAGAATGCCCGGTTGTACGGCCGGGTATTTGCTTCCGAGGAGAGCATGCGCAAGAGCGAAAGATTGACCACGCTTGGTACATTGGCGGCAGAAATTGCCCACGAGATCCGTAACCCGTTGATGGTTGTGCGTCTCCTTTTTGATTCCCTGAGATTAGAGGGGGTTGAGGATGAAAACAAAAGCAAGGATTTATCTGTTATCCGCGAAAAGCTTAATCATCTGGAACAAATTGCTGGGCGTATTCTTGAATTTGGAAAGAGCCGGGAGTCTTTTCGTAAAGCCGTAAAATTAAGGGAGATTCTGGAAGATGCCGCCGTGCTTGTACGATTAAAGCTCGAGCAGTCTAAGATTAACTTAAATTGGGGAAGCCTTCCTGGAGAGGAAGAAGTATTTGTCGACAAGGGCCAGATTCAACAGGTTTTGCTCAACCTTATGCTTAATGCGGTGGAGGTGATGCCTGATGGGGGAGATTTATCTATCGGCACCGAACTTAAGGATGGCCGGGCCAACATTTATGTGAAGGACCAGGGGGGTGGTATCCCTGAAAATTTGAGGGACCGGATCTTCGAATCTTTTCTCACCGGTCGGAAGGATGGTACCGGGCTTGGGCTTACCATTTCCAAAAGAATTATGCGTGCCCACGATGGCGATCTGGAACTGGTCGAATCTGGCAGTGGTGGGACCACTTTTTGTATCAGCCTTCCCTTGACTGCTTAGCACAAGGCAGGGGCGCTTTAGTATTGAGGGATCCCTTACACCTCGTGGTAGTATTTTCCCTCGTGCAGGGCTTTGGCCAGCTTTTCACGAAGATCCAGAAAGGTGCGGGGGGAAGGAACGGATGATTTGTCTAATGGCTCAATATTAAATACATCGGTGGCAATTCCCTGCTCGGTGGCAATCCGGGCAAAAAGGATACTGAAGCCCGCATCGGCAATATGTTTGGAAATTAAATGGAGCAAGCCAATACGGTCGGCTGCCCGCACTTCCACAATGGTGCGGCCGAGGGAAATATCCCGGTAGACATCAACCTGAGGGGGTATGGTTGCCCCAAATTTATCAGAAGTGGAAAAGGTTTTGGACTTTTCCTTCTTTTTGCGGTGAGCAGAAATTTGCTCGGTCGGACAGTCCTTACCGGTAAGGAAGCTTTCCAGAGTATCCTCAAAAAAACTGCGGATGGTTGAATCCTCCACAATCCCCCCATTTTCTCCTTCCACATAAAATACATCGATCGCCAGCTCGTCCTGCCTGGTTATAGCACGGGCACCCAGGATGTTCAGCCCGGTGACTGCAAGGGCTCCGGTTATTTTCTCAAACAATCCACTTTGGTCGGTAATCACCACATCGACCACGGTCATGGTGCGCCTGAGGTCATTCCGCCAGCTCACAACCGCCTGGTCTGTGGGCCGTCCTTTGTTGCGGTATTTCTCGATCAAATTGATATGCAGGGAAACTTCCTCCCTTCCGGTGTGGGAAAAATACCGGACCGGTACCTGGTCTAAATGTTGAAGGATTGCTTCCCTCGAAACCCCTTTCACCTCAAGGTCTTTGAAGGAATCCCTCAATTCATTGGGGTCCTTGCGGGCACGCTTACCTTCCAATACTTTCAGCGTGTTGGTGAATAAATGGGTATGCAGCTCTTCCTTGTGGGAATTCCACAGATCAGGGGCAGTGCCGTTGGCATCACAGTAGGTGTGGACATAGAGAAAGCGCAGGCGTTGCTCGCCCTCGGTAAAGGAGGCAAAGGAATCAATCACCTCCGGGTCATCGAGATCAAATTTGTTGGCAAACCTTACCATTTCCAGGTGATTGCGCACCACAAAGAGCACCCGGTCGTGCATTTCTTCGGATATTCCCAATCTTTCCATCAGGGTTTTTCCCAGTTCCACCCCGCGTTCACAATGTCCCTTGGGCCCGCGGTCTTTTCCAAGATCATGGATAAATAAGATGAGGTAGAGAAGTCCGGGGACTTCGTTCTTCCGCAAGGCTTCGAGGTAGGATTCCGAGCCAGGCCGGTTGCCCTGAAAAATCTGGTCAAGAATTTCAATGCATCTCAACACATGCACATCGGCGGTAAACCGGTGGTAGAGATCATGCTGTACCTTGCAGGTCAGTCTTCCAAACTCGGGCACAAACCTGCCCAGTACTCCCAGGTCGTGCATTTCCATAAGGGTGGGGGCAACATCGCCAACCTCCTGAAGAATGGAACGAAAAGTGACATTTGCAGAAGGGGAGTTGATCAGGGCGGCATCAATCAGGGATAAACGGTTGCGCACCAGGGAGCGTAGGCTGGGGGATAGCTTGGCAGATAATCTTTGCGAATGCCTGAATAAGCGGAGAATGCGTTCAGGGTCCTCATCAAAAATCTTTTGATTTTCTGTACTTAGCTCGCCGGACTGGAGATCAAACCCATCAACCTTTTCGCCGGGGGAGGCCCGGTACGCGTTGAGCACAGAACGAAAACTAATCGATGCGGTGTTTCCACTGGTGGACCGGACCAGTCTTTGCTCGAGCAGGTTGGAGAGTTGATGGATGGTGTTGGCACGGGCGTAAAAATCGCCCATAAATTTTTCAACCCTCGGGAAAATATCTTCATCGTTATACCCAAGCCCAAGGGCAACTTCCGGCTGTTTTTCCAAATGCAGAACATCCACGGGCCGCTTGCTGCGGAAGTGCAATTCGTTGCGCACGCGGAGCAAAAAGGAATATGCCTCCTGGAAGGACTTTACCTCATGCTCATTGAGGTACCCTCTCTTGGTTAGCGATCCCAGGGCATCATCCTCAAATTTAACCTTGGCCATCCATAAAACGCCCTGGTAGTCCCGCAATCCACCCACCCCGTTTTTAAGGTCGGGAGCCTGGAGAAAAACAGTGTCTCCTTTTTCCATCCTTCTGGCCTGTTGGTGGGAGAGAAGTTCGTTTAGGTATTCTTCCGGCTTTCTCTTTCGGCAAAGCTTTAAAAATTTGGTTATGAATTTCTTGGCTATTTTGCGATCTCCACAAATATAGCGGGCATCCAGCATCGAATTTTTATTCCGGATATCTTTTTGGGCCTCGATCAATGCCTCCTTTACCTCCCTGGATGCGTGTCCCACTTTCATTCCCGTATCCCAGAGTGGATAGAGAATTTCCTTGGTCATGGTTTCCTTCAGGAGATCGAGAGATTTCCCCATCGAACTTCTTGAATAAAGAAACATTAAATCGATATCGCTGTGTGGGCTAAGTTCTCCACGCCCATATCCACCGGTGGCCAAAACTGCCATGGGCTTGATCTTCACCAGGCTTTCCTCTGCCACCCGCAGGGCATAATCAAATAAATTTTGAATGAGTACATCGATGATAATCGATCTTGCACGGGTCAGACGAAGACCGGAGTCACCCTTCAAATGGTATCTTTGGAGCATCTCTCTTTCCAGGCGTACAAATTCCTTGATCAGTTCCAGCCTGGCGGAATCACTCTGTCCGGAATGGAAGACTAAGCGCTTTTCAGCGTGCTGCCGGGTTCTGCGAAATAACGGATCGTCTTCCATCTTATACAGATTCTGGATTAGGAGATTAAGAAATTGGGGGCGAGCCTAATCCTTTCTGATTGCTCGATTCTGGCTAATTTGTATCATTCAACTCTCACAATGAGAATATTTATCGGGTTCCTTTTCTGTTCATTTTTATCAGGTATTGCTACTGCTGAGCCCTATCTTTTTCCCAACGATCCTTTTATCCGTCATGAAATCCGCCTGCTTGCAGATGAGGGAGATTTGACGGGGATCCAAAACACCTGGCCACTGGATCTGGGTGGATTGTCGGGTATGAGAACCGGCACATCCATTGATCTCCCCCATACATTGCTGGACGACCGGATTTCTCTGGAATCAGAATCGGGCTGGTCTCCCATTACTACCACCTTGGGCATTTCGGATGACCGGGTGACCGCACGCGGGTTTGGTCCCGAGCCCCGCTCCAGTTTTGCCACCAACGCATCGGTCTCCTGGATGAATGACCGTTTTGCCGCCAAGCTTTCCCTGAACGCATTTTATGGAATGCAGAAAGACTGGAAGGGGAGGAAGGATGAGGG